>Ga0075989_101_pt1 | contig 81401 bp, 78 predicted proteins | sample RifGroA2_FD_68037 | JGI IMG/M metagenome (GOLD analysis project Ga0075989, IMG submission 68037) | Parcubacteria (Kaiserbacteria) bacterium GW2011_GWA2_49_19
AACCTTTCTGCGGCATGAGACAAGTATACCTGAAAACCGAGGGTTTTCAGACTTTCCTACAAGGATCCTGCGGCAGAGACCGCAGGGAAAAGATTTATAACACGCCGACCAGATTTCTGATATTTTTTCTCAAGAAAAAAGACTTGTTTGAAATAGGCACTTTACTCAGGTTTTAACCTCTCCAGTTCATCTAGTATTGAGAGTACACTGGCTGCCAATTCTGGGTAAACATTTGAACTGCTCAGGGTTCTGATCTCATCTACATACCTTGTGGCCAGGCGGAGATGAAAGAGCATTGCAAACATTATCGCTTGTCGCATATAGAAGTCAGACGCAATCTGGCCATCCTCTGACCCCATATAGTTTCGCACTACAAAGGGACTAACGTGATTGAGTCTGCACTCCCATATGTATGCTTCCCCGATTCGGGAAAAATCAAAATCTCTCAATTTTCCAGCCGCGTGCAGAGTTTCAATCATTTTATCAACTGCTAGCCCTGCCCAATTTTTGCGTTCTTTGGCATGAGAATTAAGGCTAAGATACCTAGATTCAGCGTTTTCAACACCAGTTCTAAACTCAGTACTCTGACTTTCAAGATCTTGTCCGATTGATTTCAAGAATTCAAGGGTATGATGCATTTCTACATCTAAATGCTCTTGGAACTGTTCAGCCATCTTTTCTTTTCCTTTCCAAAGCATGTATTCAACTGCAATTCCGTACTCAATGACTTTTCTTGTTAGATCCAAAGCACTCGCCCCACTTTCTTCATTAGAAGAAAGGTAATAGATATCTCTTAAGGTACTAAAGGAAACCCGATAAATGCCTAGAAGCACATTTAGAAATTTTGTATCATGCGACGCGGCCGCTTGGGCAAGGGGTGTAGTAACCTGCAACGTCTTTTCCAACAGATGTCTTAACTTCTTATCCATGACACAAGTATACATAAGTACCACGAAAAACCACCCGTGAAGGTGGTTTTTCGTCTTGAATACTGCACTCAGCAGGTATGCCTTGTTCGGAATAGTTAGGCGGTTTCTCGAGGCTCTTAGGTCTCTCGATACTTCCGACCTTGGCTGGGGGACTTGGAGTCGAACCAAAATTAATGGCTTCAAAGGCCACTGTCCTACCATTAGACGATCCCCCAGCTATACGCACGAACTAACTAAACTGCCAATCCCCCAACCTCCTAAAATTCTATGTGACATTTATACCACAAAATCACCCCTAAACAAACCGCCCAACACAAAATCGGCTAATTCGTACGAATTAGCCGATTTGGTGTTGATGAAAGACAAGAATGGAGTATAATTAAGTCATTATTAATAATTCTAAATATCATGCATCACATTTCTCCTAAAAACGCGGGATTTGCTTTGGGGGCCGTCCTCGGGCTTTGGCACGCCGTCTGGTCGGCGTTGGTCGCTTTTGACCTAGCCCAGCCGCTTATCGACTTCATCTTCAGAATGCACTTCGTCGCGTCGGTCTACGCCGTGGAAGTTTTCGACTGGGGAACGGCGATAACGCTCGTCATCATTACGTTCGTCATCGGATTCGTGCTCGGCTACGTCTTCGCTTTAATTTGGAACAAGCTTCACGCCTAGATCAAAAAAAGTGGGGGAGGGGTTGGATAACTTTTTCAATTTCCAAATTTTTCAGTCAATCAACAAATCGGCTAATTCGTACGAATTAGCCGATTTGTTGTTATTGTTCTCTTATGAAAGTAAAATGTTCCGATAAGAAATCTCGAGGAAAACGCGTTACCCCGGCTAGACACGCGAGATGACGTGAGTTGTCGTCGGGTCTTGCCGTAATCCGATTCGATAGTACACCTCCGTGGAGCGCTGTTCTTTTTCCAAAATGTCGGCATTTGAAAGTACCGCAAGGTGTCTTGAGGTCGAGCGAAACGATAACCGAATAGTTTCCGAAATTTCTCCGACCGTCGCCTCTTTCCGATTTTTTAGAAATTGCAAAATAGCCAACCGGCGTTTATTCGCCAACGCTTTTAATATCAGTTCGAGTGTTTTCATTTTCCTATAATTTTTAATTTTTTAACTATTCTTACTCTGGCTTATAGGCTAATTCGTACGAATTAGCCTATAAGCTGTAGCTGATTGTAGCATGAATGGAAAAACAAAAAAGTTCGTATTGAAAAAATTATTTCGCTGACGATACTACCTTCAAAAGCGCCGCGTGCGAAACGCCGTTTGATGCGATGAAATGCGTTTCACCTAGTTTCCAAGGCTTGCCAGAAAAATCGGTAATTTTCCCGCCCGCTTCAAGAATGAGAACCGCCCCCGCCGCGTGGTCCCACCGCTTTGAGCCGAAACTTACCGTGGCCTCAATCCCCCCGCGTGCAATATACGCCATTTCAAGCGCCGTGGCGCCAAGATGTCTGCGCTTATTAAATACTTTCTCAAGTCCCACAAACACTCTTGTAAAATGCTCGCGGTCAGCCACGTCCTTGCTCAATCCGAAAGTCACCAGCCCTTTCGCCGCTTCTTGATTTGAAACGGTCACTGTTTTGCCGTTGAAAAACGCCCCCCTACCCCTTGCCACGCTAAACAATTCCCGCGTTACGGGATTACAAACAGCGGCCGCAAACGGTTCGCCATTTTTATACACGCCAATTGAAACGCCGAAAATCGGAATGCCATTTAGGAAATTCGCCGTGCCGTCAAGCGGGTCTATAATCCACTGATAGGGAGAGGCGGTCTTCACTTCCCCGCTTTCTTCGGCCAAAATAGCGTGGTCGGGAAATTTACTCTTGATGGTTTTGATAATAATCGCCTCGGACTCAAGGTCAGCCTTGGTCACGAAACTTTTATCGTCCTTGATTTCGCGTTCAAGCCCCGTCGCCTGAAAATACGGCAAAAGCACCTCCCCCGCTTTTCGGGCCGCCTCTTGCGCCACCTCAAAAATCTCTTCTTCGGACTTTTCTACGTCTTGACTCTTGATTCGTGATTCTTTATTCATGATTCTATTTTCGGTGTCCACTTTCCTTCACTCGCCGCCGCGGTCGCGAGTACGCGCTTTCGGAAAATCTCCTGCGCGGCCTTCACATTTTCGTCCTTTCCAAGCCAAGCTTTCATCACTGGTTCTTGAAGAGCGCGCGAGTACGAGAACGTCAGCGACCACGGCTTATGTTTAATTTTTGCCATTTCGTTAAGGTTTTCCGTTGCCTGAATCGGAGTCTGCCCGCCGGAGAGAAACACGATACCGGCGGCTTCTTTTGGTACTGAAGCCTTAAGCGCGCGAACAGTCGCTTCCGCTATTTGCTTTGCCGTAGCTTTTTCGCTGGAATCCTTGCCTGGAAGAACCATGCTGGTTTTCAAAATTAGCCCTTTCAAATCCACCTCGACTTCGGCAAGTGCCGCAAAAGTCTCCGTGAGGGTTTCTTTCACCACCTCTTCACACCTCTCAATCGTGTGAGTACCGTCAAGCAATACTTCCGGCTCAACCATCGGCACCATTCCAGCCACCTGAACCACACGCGCGTACTCCGCCATGCGCTTGGCGTTCTCGCGAATGCATTCTTTGGTTGGCAAACCTTGGCCAATTCTTATAACCGCCCGCCATTTGGTAAATTTCGCCCCCATTGTAGCGTATTCGGCAAGACGCTCCGATAAACCATCAAGCCCCTTGGTGACCTCCTCTTCCGAAGAGCCGGCAAGAGGCTTGCCTTGAGCGAAATCGAAGGGTTCGGTCTTCTGGTCCACCTTAATGCCCGCCAAAATCCCCCGCCCGCCAAGCAATTCCGCAAACGGCCGTCCATCACCGGCTTTCTGCCTTATTGTTTCATCAACCAGAATAACACCGGAAAGCTCCGATTCAATTTCGGGCGTTGTAAACAAAAGTTCCCGCCATACACGACGGGTCTCGAGGGTTTTAGCAATACCATACTTATCAAACCGTTTACCGCACGTACCCTCGCTTTCATCAGCGGCGAGAATGCCTTTGCCTTTCGCAACCAACTCCGCCGCAAGCTCATGTAAATTGTTTTTCATACTATTTAAAACTTATTGAATGTCTAAAAAGTTACCGGCCCGCGCCAAAAAGTCTGACAAGCGCGAGTTCAATCGGCAATGCCGGAATGTAGGCGCGACCGACGGCGTCGTACGCGACCAAAAGCTCCGAAAGAAGCACGGAAGAAATGCTTGAATCGGCGGCACTCGCGAGTTTTTTGATAAAAGCAAAATCGTCCGGCGACACTTCTTCGCTAATTTCTTTTTCCATTTCCTTGGCATATTTCAAAAGTAAAACTAGACGCAATTTCTGAAGCACTAGTTTTAAAAACACTTTAGCGTCCACGTTCGCCGCGAGCGCTTGATGCAAAGAGGCAATCGCTTGGGGCAACTTTTTGGCCTCCAAGGCTTCGATAAAACCGTTCACGATTTCACCTCGTGGCGCGCCCGTTACCATTTCCACCTCCGCGAGAGCGACTTTTTTGTCTTTGGATGCGCTCAGTACTTTCTGCAAAATACCCTGCGCGTCGCGAAACGAACCGTCGCCCAAAAGCGCGATTAAATCGGCGGCGCCCGCGTCAAGCGTAAAACCTTCTTTTTTGGCGACAACCGAAATGCTTTGCTTCAAAATTTCCCTTGTGGGTTTTTTTAGCTGGAACACCTGACAGCGCGAGATGACCGTCTCCGGCAATTTATCGATTTCGGTCGTCGCAAATATAAAAACCACATGCTTAGGCGGCTCCTCCAAGGTTTTCAAAAGCGCGTTAAACGCCGATTTTGAAAACATATGCACCTCGTCGAAAATGTAAACTTTGTATGTAGACTCCAACGGCAAAGTGCTCACGGCTTCGTTCAATAGACGCATTTCGTCCACTCCGTTGTTTGAGGCGGCATCAATTTCGTAAATATCGTTCACGGAAGCACCAATTTCCCTCGCTACAATTCGGGCAAGCGTGGTCTTACCAGTGCCGCGGGAACCGGCAAAAAGATAGGCATGAAAAATATTACCGAGCTTTAACGCCCCTTCGAGTGTTTTGACAATATGCTCCTGACCGATAACGTCTTTAAAAGCTTTCGGTCGATATTTGCGATAGAGGGCGGTTGGTTCAGACATGACCTACAGTATAAAGTAGAAAGCCCAAAGTAGAAAGTTGGAGAAATAGAAAATTGAAAAATGAAAAGAGACGAGTTGATTTGACTCGTCTCCCGAAGGGAGAGCTTACGACAAACTTTCAAGGCGGTCTTTCAGCCGTCGGCTGTGGCTCTGACGAATCGAAATATTCACGCAACTACGACACTCAGGGTACAACTCAATAAACCGTCGAACAATCTCCTCATCCGTAGCCCCAGCCGCGCGCAAATTAGCAAGTTCCGACTCGACTCCTTCACCGTGATGAAACAGCCAACCTACTATAACAACTGAGTCTACACTCATAATTTGTTCTTTCGTCGTTGGAAACGTTGAGATCGAGAGTAACTTTGTTAATGATAGAGTAACCCCGCACAATAGCAAGTGAGTAGAAAGCGACCTCATGCTTGCAGGACAACTACACCGGAAGGGTCTTCCCCGACAACCCGATAAGTTTTGCGCCGGCCCCTCAGACGAAGGGTGGCGTAAACCCGCCGCACAATCGCCGAGTGCCTTCGCAAAAAGGCAAAAAGCAACGCTTGATGCTTGTCTTTTCTCGCCATTACCAATTTCTCTGCGATAACCTCTTGAGCGTTCTCAAAATATGCAATGGTCTTCTCCGGTTGGCACACCCTTTCAGCCAATGAAATAACCGCCCTCTTCTTCGCTTCTAAACTCATAAACATGGCCAACCAGACGCTAAAAGGGGCTTCGGCATCATCCAGCTCTTCAAGCGCGTCGATTGTTCGCCTTTCGTTTAAGCATGTTTGTTGGGCGTGGCACACCACATTACCAACCAAGGTTTCAACAATAGTTTTCATAGAGCAATTATCATTTTGACGTTTAAGGACTCTCTTGAAATGAGACCTTAACCGCGTAAAGTGGCAATAGGAAAAAATAAACAAGCGCACCTCACATTACAAAGTTTTCAAGAATTGACCGATAATAACTTGAACCTCGGCGGTATTCTCCGCTTCCATAAGTTTAACTCTTAATTCCTTGGCACCATCGAAACCTTGAACATAGGCCTTGTAGTGCTTTTTCATGACGGCAAAATTTTTCACGCCCTTAAACAATTCCTCAAATAGTTTGGTATGTTCAAGCATTACGCAAAGTTTCCTTCTCACTCTTTCCTCCTCCGAACTATTCTCTAATTCGCGCGAATTAGAGAATAGTTCGGGAGTACCGAAAATTGCCCTACCGAGCATTACACCGTCCGCGCCGGACGCAAGCGCTTTGGCCCGTGCGTCTTCCAGATTAAGCGCGTCACCGTTACCGAAAATTAAAGTTTTTGAACCGAGACGGTCGCGAATAGCCACCGCCTCGGCGACATGTTCCCACCGCGCCGGTACATCCGACATTTCTTTGCGGGTACGACAGTGAATAGTAACCACCGCGGGCTTTTCGACGAGGAGTTCCGGTAACCATTTATCCAGCTCGTTTTTGTTATATCCGATTCTGGTTTTGACCGATACGGGCAGATTCGGCGCGCCCTCTTTGGCCGCACGGATAACAGCCCGCGCGAGCTCCGAATTTTTCATAAGCGCGGCACCCGCGCATTGTTTTTCAACCTTACGATCGGGACACCCCATGTTGATATCAAGCCCGTCAAAGCCGAGCTCCTGCACCAACTTCGCCGCCTCATACATCTTTTCGGGATGTCCGGTAAAAAGCTGGGCCACAATCGGCCTCTCGCCTTCGGTGTACGACAAGTCAATCAAGAGTTTTTCTCGCCCCTTGGGGTGACACAAGCCGTCCGCTGAAACGAATTCAGTCCACATAACGTCAGGCTTGCCATACTTAGCGATAATGCGCCGAAAAGCCGCATCGGTAACATCCGCCATTGGGGCCAAGACCATAATGGGTTCAACCCTTTCGACAGGCTCAGGGAAATCACGCTCACCACGAGTCGGCTTATTCAATTTTGACCAAAAACCCGATTCCATGCCCGCACTGTAGCATATTTAGAACGTGTTACAAAAAAGCCCACTGATTTAGAAAAAGCACAAGTTGGCTTTTCGGGTTTCAAAGCATATAGTACGGATAGTTTTGACCTCTTCACTAAACCCCAAAACCCAAAAGAAAGGACTCTCATGGAAAAAGATTTCATGACTCCTCTTGGAGAAGCGCGGCTACCGAACGGCAGCAGGCTTCTGTTCTGTTATGGGGTAAAAGATTTTTCACCCCTACCGAGCTTGCCTACGTTAGAAAAAATTGCGCTTATCGCGGTTGAAATCTTCCACCTGCACAAAGCCGGTTACGGAAAAGCTAACTTTTCTCAAGTGAGCGAAAGCAGCTGCAGTATTCATTGCCCAGTTTGCGGAATGACAGAGGGAAACATGCGAGGCGACGTACGCACGATTGGCGATTTGGTAAGAGTGTTCAAGTCAACACTTGAACTACCACGCGGTCAGGCGCCAATTTAACCCCGACTAATAAAACAGTCGGGATTTTCATAATTACGCCAATTCGGCTTCGGTGAGTTCAACCTTTGAACCGCTCGGGGCTTTACCTGAAATAATTTTCTCCGCGACTATTTGTTCGACTTTTTCTTGAATGGCTCGGTTCATCGGACGCGCGCCGAATTCGGGGTCGGTGCCGGCCGCCGTCACCGCCTTCAAAAGAGCGTCATTTACCACAAGCTCAATCCCCTTCGCCGCGAGTCGTTTCTGCAACTTTTTAAGCATAAGCGCGGCGATTTTTTGCAAATCTTCGATGGAAAGCGGGTGAAACATAATCACCCCGTCAAAACGGTTCAGCAGCTCTGGTTTGAAAATTCCGCGATTGATAATTTCGGTAATAATGGTTTGCTTCTCATCCACCAATTTTTTGCCTTGACGCATCAAGTTCCAAACAAGGTCGCTACCCGCGTTTGAGGTGGCAATAATAATGAGGTTGCGCGCGTTCACTCGCTTGCCCGAACTATCCGAGAAAAATCCTTCATCAAGAATTTGGAGAAACAAATCAAGCACTTCTTTGTTGGTTTTTTCAAATTCGTCCAGAAGCAAAACGCCGTAGGATTGCTCGCGAAGCCTTGAGGAAAACACTCCCGCCTTGCCGTCTTCGAATGAACCGATAAGGCGCTTCAGCGCGTCGTCGGTGCGGTATTCAGACATATCAAGTCTGATAACCGCGTCCTCTTTACCGAAAAAAGTGGCAGCCAAAGCCTTGGTGGTTTCGGTCTTACCGACACCTGTGGGTCCCAAAAAGAGAAATGAGCCCATGGGGCGTTCGGGATTCGTGATATCGGAACGAGCGCGGCGCAAAGCTCCCGAAATCGCCTTAACCGCCTCGTCCTGACCGATAACTCGCTCTCGAAGAATGTTTTCAAGATTAAGCAGTTTATCACGCTCAACAGTCGTCACTTCGCCCGTGGGAATGCCGGTTTTGGCTTCAATCAAATCGAGCACGTCGGAACGCTCCACGAATGTTTTTTTCTTGGCCATCATGTCGGGAACGATTTCAGCCAACAGGTGAAAAGCTTTGTTGGACGATACTCCTTCGGTAAAATAACGTTTGACACCCTCCGCCACGGCCGAGATACTTTGGTACGTGAAAAAAATACGGCTCTTGCTTTCTTCAACCAAAGCTTTGTCTTCCAAAACCTTCATGACGGATTTTTCGTCAGAATCCTTGACCAAAATCTTTTCAAACCTGTGAACAATTTTACTGTTTCCCTCAAGACCTTGGTGGAAAGCGCCCGGATTCGTCATGGCAACCAACTGAAAATCCGTCGAGGTCAAATACGGGTCAAGGATGGCGATAAGGTCGGACCCCAAACTTTTGGCGCTTTCGATAAAATTCGGAAAATCACCGACAACCAGAATAATATGACCGGCACGAACCGACTCGTTCAAAATATGAAGCAGTTCGGATTCGAATTTCGCTTTGTCTTTGGCAAAAGCGATAAAAGAATTCACGTCGAACAAAAAAATTCTCTTGTGCTCAAGCGGCGGCAAAACGTTGCCGTGACTGATTTTTGTCCCCAAGGCAAAAACAATATCCAAGGCCTCCTCCCCCTCATCCGCGACCAGCAAGGCATTGGCCTCTCCGGTTCTGGCAAGCACCGCTTCAAGGGCGTTTTTCTCGGACAAATGCTCTTCCGGACCGGCAGTGTTTTGGCTTAACATACCCGTCTCGGTAATATCGTGGGCGAACCGCAGAAGGGCGTACGGCGCGCCCACAGACCAGTCCTTACCGATACCGCGAATTCTTCCCAAAACATCTCTGCCCCAAAAACGTTTCGAATGTCTATACATGATTTCCGTCCGTTCCATCCAATCGGCCGCCCCAGCAAAATCTTTCGGTGTCACAGCGTGAAGGGCCAAAAATTTAAAAAGTTCCGCGTCGGCCGCGACGATAGCGGCCGCCACACCTCCAAAACCGAGGGGCTCCGTCGCGCTTTGCCTCGAAAATTTGAAGTCCGATGGGAGAAATACGTGGGCCCTGTCTGACATAAACCGTTCAAGCGATTGTTGAGAAACACCCAGACGATTAAAAACATACCTCCCCAACGACGAACGAATAAACCCTCCGGTGAAGTCACCGCTACTCTGCCCCAAAAATATCGCCTCCGCCGCCTCAAAAGTCAAAACGGGCTTAACGGACGAAAGATCGGCCTCGGGAAGAATGGTGGACAAACCAAAAAAATAATAGGAATCGTAAAAGGCTTGAAACGCCCGCATTACCAGACACAGGGCCAGTGTTACCAAAATCATTCCCAAAAACGCCGGTTGCCAATTCTCAAGAAAATTAACGAAAGAAGAACTTTGCGCGGAAAAAGTGTCGGAAACTCTTAGCAGATGCGCCATCAAAACCAGAACGATAAAAACGACAAGCACCCAATCCAAAATTTTCTCAACCATCGCGCGGATTTCACGACCGATAACCCTGTCAAAAACAAGGGCGGGATAAAAAACTGCGACGGCACTTTTTAGTTCGTCTTGATTCATCCCGTTAGAAATAGGACACGGACATGCGCATGCCGCTCCTAAAATTACACTTTGATAAAATTCGACTTGATATTACATTCATATACTTTTTTGAGTCCGTAATTTCTAACGGGATTCATATAATCGAAATTACGTATCCGAAACCGGCCGTGAGAAGAAAAAACACGACAACGGGAAACATTAACCACACTATGGCACCGAGGCAACTTATGGCGACAGTAACAAGAAGGCTGAAGAAACCGGCGATAATGGTAGCGGCCCGTATACCGAAACCGACAAGGCGCATAAGTGTGTTGATAGCCAAAACGCCAAAAAAACTGTCCTCCTTACCTTTGCCTCCGGAGATGGCCAGCCTGCGCCACGGCGAAAATAAAGTTCTGGACAAAAGTGCGATTGAGAAAAAGTTGCTCACAAACCAAAGATAATTACCAATGACCCGAAACATATCGGACCATGCCTTGGTGTAATGCCAAACAATATAGTAGTAGAGAACCTGCACGAATCCCATGCTTGTATTATAGCCTGCCACGGAGATTTTGTGACGTGTATAACTCTAAAAAGCTCAAGGCCAGACCTTGAGCTTTTGGCTTTAACGATTTTAGGTGCTACTATTAAAATCGGTATAGGAAAGGAACATTCGCATGAAAAAAATTATGAATTGGCTCAGCTATTGGGACCGTTGGCTTTGCGTACACCTTCCGTTTCACCGGCTTCGAATTTGGTGGCAGGAACTCTGGATTCGTAATGATGAGTTCCACGTGTCGTACAACCTTGACGCGAACGCGATCGTTTTGATGGAGAGCAGCGGCAACAAATCCACCTACGACTTTTCTTTCGGATTTGGCCACGTAACGGAAAGAACCGCAAGATACCTTTCGCACCTCAATAGGCGACGCCAAATCGCCCACCAGCGAACACTTTGAGCGGCGAACGTAAGTCCCCTAACGGCAATACTAATGCCGTTTTTATTTTGATTTGACTCGGACAAACTTTGCGATATGATATAAAGTACGGAAATTGTTGCGGCAACCAACCGCAAATCTGCCTCTACGGCGGATGGCGCAAGCCCCAATCCATGAAATTGAGTGTCCGCCGATGAGGCGGGAAGCTCGGTGGAACCACGAGCCCGCCATAGGCGGACCGCCCGAGCAAGCACGTGAACGTATGTTCGCGAACTTGCTCGGGCGTTTTACGTAAACCAAAAAATTATTTAATAACGTTAAAACTATGTCAGAAACAGAAAAACTCGCTCACGTTCGCCACTCACTCGCCCACCTGCTCGCGGCGGCAGTTTTACAATTTCAGCCGAATGCCAAAAACACTATCGGCCCCGCCATCGACAACGGCTTTTACTACGATTTCGAATTCAGCGAACCGATTTCCGACAAAGAACTACCGAAAATCGAGAAGAAAATGCGGGAAATTCTCAAAAGCTGGGACACTTTTTCGCACAAAGAGGTTTCGGAAAAAGAAGCGAGAGAATTTTTCAAGGATAACCCGTACAAACTGGAACTCATTGAGGAAATCGTCGCGAAGAAAGAAAAAATTACTCTCTACACCTGTGGTAAATTCACCGACCTCTGCCGCGGCGGTCACGTGGAAAACCCAAAAAAAGAAATCCCGCATGATTCTTTCAAGCTGGAAAGGACTGCCGGCGCGTACTGGCGCGGGGACGAGAAAAACAAAATGCTCACCCGCATTTACGGACTGGCATTTGAATCAAAAGAAAAACTCGCGGCGTACGAAAAACAAATCGAAGAAGCAAAAAAACGCGACCACAAAAAATTGGGCAAGGAACTGGAGCTCTTTATGTTCCACGAAACCTCACCTGGCATGCCCTACTGGCTTCCAAACGGCCTGGTTCTTTATAACGAATTGGTGAATTTCTGGCGCACCGAACACACCAAGTGGAGATATCACGAGATATCAAGTCCTTTGGTCAACAAGGCGGAATTATGGCAAACCTCCGGTCACTGGGAACACTATAAAGACGATATGTTCATCGCCGATATGGGAGAAAACGAGGTCTACGGTATCAAACCGATGAATTGCCCTAATGCCATGGTGGTATTTCAGTCACGGCAAACAAGCTACAAGGACCTGCCATACCGACTCTCCGATACCGACCGCCTGCATCGCTACGAGCGCTCTGGCACGCTTAACGGTCTTTTCCGGGTGCGCTCTTTCCAACAGGACGATTCCCACAATTTTATCTCCGAAGACATGATTGCCTCGGAATACGAGCACATCTTCGCCGTCTGCAAGGAATTTTACGGTATTTTCAACATGACATATTCATTCCGCCTCGGCACGCGCCCGAAACAATTCCTCGGTGAAGCGGCAACCTGGGACAGGGCGGAAGCGACTCTTCGTAAAATTCTCAAGGAGTCGGGCATAACTCACACGGTGGCGGAGGGTGACGGCGCGTTTTACGGACCGAAAGTGGATATTTTGATGAAGGACTCGCTTGGACGCGAATGGCAGATGGGAACAATTCAGCTTGATTTCCAACAGCCGATTCGTTTTGAACTGTTCTATACCGACAAAGACGGTTCGAGAAAAACTCCCGTCGTTATTCACCGTGTGATTTACGGTTCGCTCGAACGGTTTATCGGCATTCTTATTGAACACACTGCGGGCGCTTTCCCTCTCTGGCTCGCTCCGGTGCAAGTGAAGGTGATTCCGATTGAGGAAAAGCATTTTGAAGCCGCCCGCGCCGCCGGAAAAGCGCTTAACGCGGCGGGACTTCGCGTTGACCTCGACCTTTCCGACGAGAGCTTCGGTAAAAAAGTCCGTCACGCCAAACAGATGAAAATGCCTTACTTTCTAATTATCGGCGACAAGGACATCGCGGCGGGAAAAGTCACGCTTGAAAGCCGCGACAAGAGAAACTTAGGACAACTTGACGTTGAAGAGATAACACAAAAACTCTCGACGGAAGTTAAAGAAAAAAAATAATTTACTCTTCACTTCTTTCTACCCCTTTAAACTTTCTTAAGTTTAAAGGGGTATTTTAGCGAGGATAGTTCTCTGAACGGGTCAGCGGCGCGAACGTAGAAAGTCAGGAGGTGGTTAGGAAAATGAAACTGTTTGAGCGGGTCGGCGAACGAGTTTTTCATTTTCCGTAAAAACCATCGACTGGATTTTCAAGATAACGAAGCGCTTTAGTGAAGAGAATTATCCGAGCGCCTATATATCGAGATTGGCTAGCTTCGCGTTCGATTGAATGAAGGATTTTCGGCTCGGCACATCGGTACCCATGAGCATGTCGAACACTTTGTCGGCATCTTGCGCGTCTTCGATTTTGACCTGTTTTAAGATGCGACGAGCGGGGTCCATGGTCGTCTCCCAAAGTTCCTCGGCGTTCATTTCACCCAAACCTTTGTAGCGTTGAATGGAAATTTTTGCCTGCCTTGAAACATTCTTGGCCTCCTTGCCCTCCGGAGTTTCTTCCTCGATTTCGTTGACCGTCTCAACTTCCTCAACCTCCACGACGTCAGCAGTCTTACCTAGAGCCTTGGTTTTTTCCTCATCATTATAAAAATACAAAATTTCTTTCCCGCGCTTTACTTTGTATAGCGGTGGCTGGGCAATGTAAATAAAACCTCCCTCGATAAGTTGACGAAAATGCCGATACAAGAGCGTCAGAATAAGCGTGCGAATATGCGCGCCGTCAACGTCGGCATCCGTCGCGATAATGATTTTGTGATAACGGAGATTATCAATATTAAACGTATCCCCGATAGCCGTGCCAATAGCTACCACCAGATTTTTGATTTGCTCGGAAGCAAGCATCTTATCCAACCGCGCGCGCTCAATATTCAAAATCTTTCCTCGAAGCGGCAAAATGGCCTGAGTCTTTCGGTCGCGTCCTGTTTTGGCGGTACCTCCGGCAGAATCCCCTTCCACAATAAAGAGTTCCGATTCACTGGCGTCCTTGCTCTGACAGTCGGCAAGTTTGCCGGGAAGCGTCATGCCTTCCAAAGCTCCCTTGCGAAGTACCGAATCCTTGGCCGCCTTGGCCGCCTTTCTGGCTTTCAGGGCCAAAACAACTTTGAAAATCATGGCCTTCGCGTCATCCGGATTTTCCTCAAGAAACGCCGTGAATGACTCGCCGAACACCGTAGCAACGGCACTTTGAGCCTCAACACTACCGAGCTTTGACTTGGTCTGACCTTCAAACTGAATTTCGCGGAGCTTGACCGATACCACAGCCGTCAAGCCTTCCAACACGTCTTCACCGGTAAAATTGTCCTCACTCTCTTTAACTATATTGTTCTTGCGGGCATAAGTATTAAGCGTACGGGTAAGAGCCGTCTTAAATCCGGTGATATGAGTACCCCCCTCGCTGTTATAAATGTTGTTCGCGAATGGCAAAATACGCGCGGAAATATCGTCAACGTATTGGAGCGCGATTTCAACGGACTCGACACCCTCCACTTTTTTCTCAACGTAAAAAATATTTTTGTGAATCGGCTTCTGAAGCTGATTGTAAAATTTCACCAAAGACAGCAAACCTCCCTCAAAATAAAACGTCTGCGATGGCGCGTCGAGCTCAAGTTCGCGAAGATAGAAAATGTCCGCGGTATCAATCGGATATTTCACCTCGCGGGCGTCAATGACGGAAATGCGAAGACTCTTCACCAAGTAGGCTTGCTGACGCATGTGAGTTACCACGCGATTGAAATCAAAAATAACACCTTCCTTGAAAATCTCTTTGTCCGGTTCGAAAGTGACAATAGTGCCGTGCAAATCGGACTTACCGATTTTTTTTACCAGTGCCTTGCGCTTACCCTGCTTGTATTCCTGAATATAGACACCGCCGTCCCGATGCACCACCACTTCCATGTAAATAGAAAGTGCGTTTACCACCGATGCTCCCACGCCGTGAAGACCGCCGGAAACTTTGTACCCCTCGCCGCCGAATTTACCTCCGGCGTGAAGCGTGGTCATGATGGTTTCAAGCGCCGATACTTTGCTCTGCTTGTGCGTGTCCACCGGAATACCGCGCCCGTTGTCGACGACACGCACACGATTATTCGGAAGAAGCGCAATCTCAATGTCGTTACAATACCCACCCATCGCCTCGTCGCGGGAGTTGTCGAAAATCTCGGTAATAAGGTGATGCAAACCGTCCGGACCGGTCGTACCGATGTACATACCTGGGCGCTTGCGTACCGGATCCAAACCCTCAAGCACCTGAATAGACGAAGCGTCATAATGATGCCCGCTTCCGTTTTCTTTCTTTGATTTTTCAGTCTTATTTTTAGCCATAAAATAAAAAAGCGATACGCTTCTTTTACCCGACTATTCTACCAAAAAACCCCGAGAAATGAAAGCTTTTTTCTTTGTTCCGTGTGGATAAAAGTAAGCTTAAAAAAGTTGACATTTTCAGCAACTTTATGTCAATATTCGTATCAGTTCCCAACCCCGAAACTCTAACCCAATATCCCTTATGACCAATAACACGCTCTGTGATAAATGTGGTCTGCCGACTCCACGAGGAAACGACGTTCGGACGTTTTGCGCCATCATGCAGGAGGAAAACGGAAACACTATGGGAGGATTTCTTTTCTGGGCGGCCCCACACGCCAGACACTTCCTACCTGTAATTGCGCAAGACGGAAAAATTCTCTGCGAAGGTTCACCTTCCCGCGCCCAGTACATTGAGGGTCAACCTCGGGATACCCGCCCAGAATTCGCGTACAGCGAAAAAAGGGAGTGGCTGATCCGAAAGGCTTTCGTACAAATGCACACTGAAACACTTGCCCCCGCGTAAGATCACTTTAGCTCAGCAGATTCACTTCAACACGTGAGTCTTTTTTTATTTCTCCACACTCTTTATACTCCACTCCTCCCAATTACAATATAGTTAACGGCCGTGAGTTATATTGTAATTTACTTGATGATACTTTTTTAGTTTTTTAGACCAGTTCGAAATGTTTCCGTAACACCCTGTCATTTTCTATATAATCGGAAACGATATACAAAACGTCCTTGCCAATTTCATAGTCAGCCTTGAGTAGAGTGATAAGGTCATGACAATCGTGCGGATAAACCCACAAGCTATGGTGGAGGTGGACGAAGCCAATTGCATTGAGCGTCTGGCGAAGCTGGTCGCGCAATCCGCGCCGGTGTTCTTTGATATCAAAACTTACAATCCGCTATTTGCCATCCCATCTGTTCGGCTTCTTAAGGTGAAAACCGTCAACCCCGAACTCCGAAACGCGACGCTCTCCGGAATCAGTTAAATACAGAAAACCACGGCTGTCTTTTTTGATGAACCCATTTTTCTGCAAGCGTCTAACCGACTCGTTGACCGTATAATAGAGATTGCGTCGCGTCTTTATCCATTCAAATTGTTCCAGAACACGCAACGCGTTCGGCGCGACAAGCGCCGCGGTAATTCCTCCGGCAGCGGCAAGTGCGTACAAGACCGCTTTCTGCACTTTTGCAATCCGAACTTTTCTTCTCCTCTTTAATCCTTTTATGTCAGGTGCCGAGTTCATACATTTTTTATTGGCAAGTTCTTAATTACGATATAACTCACGGCCGTTAATTATATCGTAATTATGAAAAATACAGAACGTGAAATGAAATGGGGTATGAACAACACCCCTTAGCGAATTTGCCAGCCATGTATGGTAAGTGCCACGTAAACCTTTTCCATAATTTTATTCACCTCTTCGTCAGAAAGCGTTCGGTCAAAAGACTGAAATACAAGGCGGAACGCGAGAGATTTTTTGCCATCCTTGGAAAACTCGTCGAAAAGCTCCGGACCGCGGACGACAAGGTCGCCGGCGTTTTCTTTGATTATTTTTGCTACCGATTCTGGCGTAGTATCTAGCGACACGAACAACGCTATATCGCGAACGATAAGGGGGTACAAGGAAAATGCAATAAATTTTTTGCTCTGTACGACCGGAATTGAGATGTCCCACTTCTGTGATTCGGAAAGTTTTTGAATAGCTCCGTCCAAGTTTGCTTCAAACATCACTCCGTAATTTATACTAGTTTTTACTTTTGTCTCGATTTCTATTCCCAAACTCTTTTCAATATCTTGAATCAGACCCTCAAGAACGTATGATTCATTTCTCTTTTGCTTCTTTGCGTGTTTAAGACCAAGAATCAAACCCGTGTGTTCTCCTTTTACTGGAAAAACTTTGCCGATTTCGAAAATTCTTACATCTTCCGAACCAAAAAGAGGTGCGTTGGAAACATTTAACTTTAGGGCTTTCTCAAAATTGCTCTGCAAATTCTGCCGAGCAAATCTCTTGTCTTCCGCTAGAGGTTTCTCAATCTCAACGTCACCAAGTGGTGCAAATGACGAAGTCATCACCTCCGAAAATCCGGCACTGACCAAAAACTCGCGAATTTTCCACTCGTAGTAAAAAGATTTTGGGATTTCAACTTTCTCTTTTCCCTTCGACGGCACGACTGCCGGAATCTTGTCATAACCGATAATCCGCCCGACTTCTTCGGCAATATCGGCGGGAATGGAAAGGTCGGTGCGCTCATATGGAACCTGCGCGACAAATTCTTTACCCTGCTTTTCCGTATGAATGCCGAGTCGTCCGAGACAATCCGAAATGTCCGTATCGGAAACCGAAATGCCAACCATCCTGCGAATATCGTCCGGAGAAAAAGACACTTGCTTTTGTCCCGCCTTCTTGGGATAAACATCAGTTTCCCCGCCTACAACCGCTTCTGGGCAAAGTGCCGCGATAACCGACGTTATTTCGTCCATACCTACCCTAGCGCGTTCCGGCGTCAGATTGTTTTCGAACCGTTTGGACGCGTCTGTTTTAATACCGGTTTTTACCGAAGCGCGACGAATACTTACGGGGTCGAAGTTCGCGACTGAAAGCAAAATAGCTTTTGTGTTATAGTCGAGCTCGGCTTTCTTACCACCCTTGATACCGGCAATATCAAGTGGACCATCTTCGTCGGCAATCACGACAATCGACGAGTCGACGGGAATTTGCTTACCGTCGAGAGTTACCACCGTTTCTCCTGTTCGGCCCGGCCGAACCGTTACTTTACCTTTCACTTTATCCGCGTCAAACGCGTGAAGCGGCTGACCCATGTCGAGCGTCACGAAATTGGTAGCATCGACGATATTATTTATCGAACGCTGACCCACGGATTCCAATCTCTCTCGGAGCCAGTCGGGTGACTTCCCCACCGTAATTCCCTCGATAACCCGACCGATATGTCGTCGGCACAGATTACCGTCCGCAATTTCAAACTCCACACTCCGGACTTTTCCGACTTTGATCGTGGGCTGCTCCACCTTTTTTAAGGGCAAATTGAGAATCGCGGAAAGTTCTCCGGCAACGCCCCGATGCGACAGCGCGTAGCACGCTCGGTCGGGCAAAACTTTAATATCCAAAACAACATCGTCGGCATTTTTTTCAATTCCTTCAACCTCGGCAAGAGAAAAAGCTATACGCTCCGAGAGTGCTTCCGGTTCGGGGAGTTTATCTTCGAAATATGACTGGAGCCATTTGTACGATATCAACATCTTGTTTTCTCTTATTCGTGCTATTCGCAGATTCGTATAATTCGTATATTGGTATGTTCATCTCAAAACTGATTCACCAACCGCAAATCCCCGTTATAAAACATCCGGATATCGGGAATACCGTATTTAAGCATCACCAAACGGTCAATGCCTACGCCAAACGCAAAACCGCCGTAACCTTCGGGAACTCCCGCCGCTTTTAACACATTGGGATGTACCAAGCCGGAGCCGCCCATCTCAAGCCATTTTCCTTTCAATTTCATATCAATCTCCGCGGACGGCTCGGTAAAAGGAAAAAAACTGACGCGGAAACGAACTTCAACATCTTCACCGAAAAACTTTTTGAAGAAATAAATAAGCGTGCCTTTTAATTGGGCCATGGAAACATTTTTATCTACATACAAACACTCCACATGAAAGAATTGCGCCTCATGCGTCGCGTCCGTCGCTTCGTTCCGAAACGCCTTCCCGGGGACAACAATTTTGTACGGCGGCATAATCCCCGCTTTTAACTTTTCCTCCATGTATCGAACCTGCACAGGAGACGTATGCGTTCGCAGAAGACTGCGCACAGACGGTCGCTGACTGGACGCGGACTCACGCTGAATTCCCCCTTCTGCGTTTGTCTGCGTAAAGTCAGCGTTTGTCGCGTTTTGGCTTCGGAGCCAAAACGAATCCTGCATATCTCTCGCCGGATGGTCTTTCGGGAAATTCAATACGTCAAAGTTATAGTGCTCCGTCTCAAGTTCGGGACCGACAGCAACGGCGAAACCAAGATCCTCAAAAATGCGGCGTATATCAAAAACGGCGCGCGAAATCGGGTGGATATGGCCTAAAACCTTGGACACTACTAGAGGATTCATACCCACTATTGTACCTTTTTTTCGCCATTTGGCGAGATTCAAAAAAGCTACTTGCCTATACTCGTAAACGTCCCTCCGCCCACTGTCACAATAGAGCCGGAGAAGAAGGGTCGCCTCTCACTGCCACTGGTTGTTCCATCACTCGTAAGGAAAACCGAGTTGCCCGAAACAGCGGTGTTGCCGTCCGGCAGAATAAGTACATAATAACTGTATGAGTTCCCCAAAATAGCAATGTTGCCAGACTTGCGAATATCAAATTTAACCGTTCGATTGACGGCGCTAGGCAAAAGGTCTCCTTGGACGTAAACGTCAATGGAGTAACCTTTGCGAATCGAAACAGGGGGACTAAAGTTGGAAGTAAATGTCCGCTTACTCACTGTCGTCGGATAGGAAGTGCCGTCCACAACTGTCATCACATTGGCCACATCCGCGTTTCCGGCACTGCCGGTCTGGTCCCATATGATAGAAGAAAGGGTCAGGTCCTCTTTGGAGTTTGCGGTCAAACGAATGCCGGAGAAACGCACTGCCCTGTCGTTGATGTAGCGGGTGAGCGCCACAGCGGGGTCAAAGGACGACAGCGTGACCGTAGCGCCGCCGATAACCAGAGTGGAATTTATACTGTGAGCGGTTCCTCTTACCGGCAAAGTACCTGTCACACGAGTAGAGGTGTTGACTGTGACAACTTGCAACGTCGGCATTTGCCCTCCGAAAGAAGACAGGTCGCTTACCATGTTTGCCACTATAGTAACGGTTTTTGAGGTACCGGAAAGGACGGAAAACGGCTCTCCCAGCTCGACTTTATGGTCCGAGCGGAAACCTCTTTCCTCTCCAATTTGATTGCTTTCTTCGTCAATAAGTGCAATGGTGTCAAACGCTCCGTCCGCCCCAAATCCGATGCGCTCTACCGTGATACTTTTTACAGTTACATCCCGATTGCCCGCTGTAAGTGTAATATTTGTAAAAGGAACCCAGCCGGCACCTGCCGGAGCAAGCGTTGGCGCGGGTTGTTCCGGAGCCGAAACAGTAAGTACATCCTCCACCACCGCAGAGTTAGTGTTTTCGGGAACCGGTGAGAACGTGACCGCCGGAGTGCCGAAGTTAACGGCATCCGGAATTTTGGGAACAGCAACATTTGTTTCCATAACCGATAGAATCGCTTGCGAAACGCACAACCGGTTCAGCTTGGCACGCGTCAAAACTCCGACAAAACCGCTGCCTTTGGTGAGACCGACGGGAGCGAGAGTATCAGCCGCGTATTTTTCTTGAAATTTTACAACAGCCTTCGCAGTGCGCGGACCGTAGCTCGTACTTTCATTTCCGACTGAACCCGCCCCCGACAGCGCGATGACCGTATCGGGATATGAGTTAAGAAATTGCTGAAGCTTTAAAACATCCTCGCCCTCGCTTCCGACTCTTATATTATTTGTCCATGTAAAAGGACAAGGCGAAGTGGCGGCTTCGACGGAAACCGAAAATGCAAAAGTTAATATAACTGCAAAAAGAAAACGTCCGTAAAATAGGAAACGATTCTTCATATAGATATTATATACCTCCTATAATAAAAACAAACTTCTATCTCCCCATGATAGCGGATCATTGTCCCCTGTCAAGTACTTGCAAATAATTTGCATCTATAATATACTCCCTGCCATGAAGAAAAGTTTGCAAAACAAAGACCATACTAAAAATATTATCCAAAAAGCGGGATTCCGAGCCACCAAACCCCGCCTTGCCCTCCTCTCCCTTCTCCAGGTGGCTAAGTACCCATTGAACATAAAAGAAATTATGGGAAAACTTGAAACCGCGACTGCCGACCAAGTAACGGTCTATCGCATACTCGATGCCTTCAAAAAAGCGGGCATCGTCAATCAAATTAATTTTCAAGACAATGCGACACGATATGAATACAAAGACACAGAACACGACCATCACCATATCGTCTGCGTTACATGTAAAAAAGTCGAAGATTTCATCGGATGTGACTATAAAAAGCTGGCCGGAGAAGTTTTGAAACAAACACCCTGTTTTGCCGAAATCACCGACCATTCATTCGAATTTTTCGGAAAATGCAAAACGTGTGTAAGCGTATAAAAAATGCTACAACTTATTTTATACAGTTTGGTGGGTGGCGCGTTCTCTCTCGTTGGGGGGCTCCTTTTGCTCACAAGAGTTGACCTCGCTAAAAAAGTCATTACGCCACTTCTGGCTTTTGCCGCGGGTGCTTTTTTGGGAGTCACTTTCCTGGATATCCTACCCGAAGCCGTTGAACAGGCGGTAGAACCGCACAGTGTTTTTATTGCCCTGTTGATTGGCTTCGTCAGCTTTTTTATCCTTGAGCGCCTATTGATGTTTTTCCATGCGGGGGAAAGTGACCATGAACACTCTGAACACACGGAGTTTTTGCCTTTTATGTTGATTCTGGGAGACTGCATCCACAACTTCCTAGATGGCATTCTTATCGGCCTCGCCTATATAGCCAATCCGGTTCTCGGACTCACAACAGCACTGGGGGTCGCCGCGCATGAAATACCACAAGAAATCGGGGACTTCAGCGTCTTGCTGAGCAAAGGTTGGACAAAAAAGCGCATCATTTTGGTAAACATCCTCCAATCACTATTAACCATTCCCGGAGTTTTGGTCGGTTACTACATGGGGCACATTTTTGAGTCATCTTTGCCGTATTTGCTTGCCGGCGTAGGAGGTGTTTTTCTCTACATAGCCGCCTCGGACCTCATTCCCGAAATTCACCACAAAACCAGCCACCGGCATTTTTACAGAGTGGTCATACCTTTTTTAGCGAGTATCCTTATTATTGGATACCTAATTGAAATTACGAATCACTAAAACCTAACATGGGTGTTGGATGGGTACCATCCTGCAAACGATTTGCAGGATGGTACCCATCAAGCAGAAACCTTGAATCCCCTACCATAATAGGATAGGATTTGAAAACGGTATGGACCAGCTCTCAAACCTCACTCTATATGCCACTTTTTTCTTCGCTCTATATTTCGAAGTTTTTATGCTAGTTAATTTTTTCGAGAAACGTTCGAGCCTCAAGACTGAAGAAGCTCGTACTCTCAGCGTTTTTCCTTCTATCACTATTATCGTACCCGTATTTAACGAGGAAAACACCGTGACCAAAACGGTATTTTCGCTCTTAAAGCTCGACTATCCGAAAGATAAATTGAAAATTATCATTGTCGACGACGGCTCAACCGACCGGACACCGACCGTCATCAAACGCTTCCGAAGCCAGAGACGCGTGGAAATCATCAGAAAATCCAACGGGGGAAAATATACGGCGCTTAACGCGGGGCTCGCAGTCACAACGACCGACCTGGTGGGATGTCTCGACGCCGACTCCTTCGTACCTCCCGACACTTTGAAAAAAATCATTCCATATTTTGAGAACGAAAAGACCATGGCGGTTACGCCGGCCATCAAAATCCACCGACCGGACGGTTTTATCCGCCACGTCCAAAGCAACGAGTACAACCTCGGCATTTTCATGAAAAAGTGTTTTAGCATTATCGGCGCGATTACGGTCACCCCCGGGCCATTCTCCATTTTCCGAAAAAGTGTCTTTGATAATTTGGGATTGTTCCGCGAAGCGCACAATACGGAAGATTTGGAAATCGCCATGCGAATGCAGAAAAATCTGTACCGGATTACCAACGCCCATACAGCGGTAGTCTATACGACCGGTCCGGCCACGCTACACCAACTCTACCGACAACGTGTCCGGTGGATTCAGGGCTTTCTTTCAAACACCATTGATTACCGGTCCGTCTTCTTCAAGCGAGAATATGGCCACCTCGGACTGTTTGCGCTACCGGCCGCGATTATAAGCATCATCCTATTTTTTGTTTCTATCATTATGATACTGCGTAATGTCTTTAATACGATTGGAAACAAGATAATTGAAATACAATCGGTGGGATTACGTTGGCATTGGCCGAAATTTGAGTTTGACTGGTTTTTCCTAAATACAGATTCCAAAGTTTTTTTGAGTATCGTGCTGTTTTCGGCCACAATTATACTCATCATGTACGGCAGAAAAATTTCCGAAAAGAAAACCGGCCTGTCCATTCACACCCTGTACTTCCCTTTTGTCTATGCTTTCCTTTCAATCATCTGGCTTTCAAGGGCGGTATACGCCACGGCTTTCTCTAAAGAAACCAGGTGGAGATAACCAAAACGGCGCATGGAAAAACCCTGGAAAAACTACATCTATGCTTTTTTTATTACAGCGACCATCTTCGCCACCGCCTTTTATCTTGGAAATTATTTTAGCGACAGAAAGATAGACGAACTTCGGGCTACCGAGAACCGCATAGCACTCGATATCCTTTCGGCGGAAACGCAATTCGCGCTTCTGGGCGAACTTTCCTGCCCCGAGGCCCAAAATTCGGTATTGTCCAGAGAGTTGGATTCGCTCGGCGAAAAACTCGACTATAGTGAAGAAAAATTCGGTGCCGGTAATCCGGAAGTTGTCGCTCTTAAAAAACAGTACTCACTGCTTGAAATCAAGGATTACATGCTTATAAAAAAGCTTAAAGACTGCCCGAAACAACCCATAACTATTTTGTATTTTTACGCCGACGACTGCCGTGACTGCGAAAAGGAGGGGCACGTCCTTACTTACTTGCGCGAGCAATATCCCGAACTTCGGGTTTATTCTTTCGATTATAATCTTGACCTTTCAGCTTTGAAAACGCTGGCGCAAATATACGGCATTGGAGGCAAATTCCCGGCATTAGTGATAAAAAACAAATCCTACCAAGGCTTCAAGAAAGTCGAGGAACTCGAAGCCCTCTTGCCGGAATTAAAAATAGCGACTTCGACTCCAAATGTCTCAGAAACGAAAAGATGAACCGTGGAAAGAATACGGCGTACCATTTTTATTGAGCTTTACGCTTGTTATCGGCCTTATTACATTAACCCGACCTTGGAATGAGGGGGCTGGATTACCGGAGAACATTGCCATAATACTTTCGCCGCACTTTGACGACGCCGTACTTTCTATGGGAGGTTTTATGGCAAACAAAAAAAATCCACTAATTGTAGCCACGTTCTTTACCGAAAAACCCTCGGAACCGATGCGGGCGAACTGGGACAGTCTTTCGGGGTTTAAAGACAGCAACGAGGCTCTCGCTGTTCGCGTCGAGGAAAACGCCCGAGCCTTGGGACGAACCGGTACCCATGCCATAAACATGAGGTATCTTGATTTTCAGTATAGACACGAACGAACCCCGGAATCGGAAGAGAAAATTCTTCAGTCCATGGAAAAAGATATTACAACCATACTCGACACCTTTAGCGCGGCAGAGAACGTCTCAATCTACGGCCCATCCGAATTTGGCCCCGACATCACTCACCCCGACCACAAACTAGTTCACGATGCATTTTTCCGTGTCGCCCGAGAAAAATCCGCACAAAAAAACCTACGCTTCTTTTTCTATGAGGACTTCCCGTACGTAGCGCGCTATAGGGCAAGTACATCCACCCCGCTTCAAAACTTTTTGAAAGAAAGAAATGTCGGTCTGACCCCTCTTGAGTCAACATTACCCTTATCTCCCGCCCAGATTGAAGAGAAAGTAAAATCAATCAAAGCGTATACTTCACAAAACAAAGCGTTCGGGGTCTTGGGTGCCGACATTGCCGAGGAAGCGAGGGCTTTCGCCGAAACAAGGTGTGACAAAACCAAACCCACGCGGCTTAGCTGCGAAGTGGTGTATGAAGTTAGTTCAGAGATTTAAGATTAAAGTTCAGAGCGAAAATTAATCAATGAGGTCTTTATTTTTCAAATCGTCAAAGATCAAATGGTCCACGGGAGAAGTCATCTCCTTTTTCGAGTAATCAAACCGGTCCATTTTTTCCACTTCCATGCTGGGTGTAAGTACTCCTTTATACGAGGCCCTGTAGCAAATCATGCGCACAAAAGTACCCTCCGGTTTGCCGTGTGCGACGGCTTCAAACGTACCGTAATATTTTATAGTTTCGGGAATCACGTCGACCGCCAACTCTTCCAGTACTTCACGAATCAAAGCCTGTTCGTCCGTTTCTCCTTCAATTCGCTTACCGCCCGGAATGTACCACTTGTCTTTACCGAAACTTAAAGTCTCCAGAACTTTTCTGTCACGTATTTCTATGAAGGCCAATTTATCGATATAAATTTTTTGCATGGAAGAATTTAATCGCGGAGCCGCCTCCCAGGCTTGAACTGGGGACCTTTCGCTTACAAAGCGATTGCTCTACCAACTGAGCTAAGGCGGCACTATACTTTTTTGCGCTTTTCAATACCAACTAACCTCCACTTCCTCCCTCTTCCTTTATTCAAGTTTCTAAAGTAAGGCGTAAGCGAGTGACAATTTGGACACAATACACGTAAATTAGTCTCGTGATTATTGTCCGCATTCCCATCTACATGATCGACCTCCAGAGGAACTTTATTTGTAATTACGTTTCTTTTATTCCAACCACACAAGACACACTTATCTCCATACTTAGAAAACAAATACCGCTTAAGATAACCGGAAATGTTCTGTGTTTTAACAGTAATGACACCTGACTTCCAAGAATCGATATATTTTTTATACTGATAATCAGACTGGCATCTATTGGAACAGTACGTATAAAAAGATCGTTGCGGTTTTTTCCCACACTCTCTACAGGAATTCATCCATATAGTATACCACGCATGGTACAACGAGCGCTATACAAACACCTACACGTCTTTTTTTCCTTTTTCCTCTTTCGATTCTGACACATTCTTCAGAAAAAAGGAAACCACTCCCCCGCCTTTAATATATCTCCTGCCCCTTATCCACCGCATAAAACTAACATGATGTTTTGACACAAACAAACCCGCCGTGCCAAAAACATGGAAAAGACTCGACGTGAAAAACCTTAAAAATCTGCGTATATTTGAGGCATTAATATACCCCAAAACCTTACTTCCGGCATCAAGTTTCCGGCGTAATATCGGGTCGGAAATACCGCTGATTCGAGCAAACATTCCGGATTTGCCGGTATTAACCTCCGACACCTTCATACCAACGATAAAAAACAACCCTAAGGTGGAAAAGAGGATTAAAATCAAACTTATGTAAGGCATGGTAATTTAGAGCCCGTTTAATACCCGACCGCTATTTAGAAAGTACGCTGAAACGCGTAAAGCGAGCAATTTCGATTTTCTCACCGAATTTTTGCACGGCGGAGTCTATCAATCCCTTGATGGTGAGTTCGGGATTTTTGATAAATGGTTGTTCCAAAAGAGTCTTCTCTCCAAAATACGAAGCGAGTTTACCCTGCATGATTTTTTCCTGAATAGCGGCAGGCTTGCCTTCCACCTCTTTCGCGAACACCTCGCGAGCTTTGGCTGTTTCCGTTTCTGCCACGTCTTCGGCCCTTAAATATAGGGGGCTCGAAGCCGCCACGTGCATCGCGATGTCATACGCAAGGGCTTTAAAAGCGTCATTCTTGGACACAAAATCGGTTTCGCAGGAAAGCTCCACCATTGCACCGACAGAGCCGTTTCCGTGAATATAAGCCGAGACAACGCCGGCACCAAGAGTACGGTCAGCTTTTTTGGCCGCGATATCACCGCCTTTCTTGCGAAGAATTACGAGAGCTTTTTCCGAATCACCCCCGGCCTCCTCAAGCGCTTTCTTGCACTGCATAACGGAAATGCCGGTGGAGTCGCGAAGGGTTTTAATTTGCTCGGTTGTAATCATGAGACAAAATCAAAAATAAAAAAGCAAAATTCAAAGTGACAATCGAAAATTAAAAAATTTAGGATTTTAAATTGTCATTTTGATTTTTGATATTTGCATTTTCCTTTAGTTTTTCGTTTCTCCCCTCCTTATACGCCCACACTATTTTGTCCACGAAAAACGCGATGCTCGCGATAGAGGCGTCATTGCCGGGAATCGGACACTCGGCATCTTTGAAATTGCAATCCGAACCCATGAGAGCGATAACGGGGATACCGGCCTTTCTCGCTTCGGTAACGGCAATGTTCTCATGCTTAGAGTCAATCACAAAAAGGGCTTTTGGCAATTCTTTCATCGGAATAAGACCGGAGAAAAGTCTATCGAGTTTATCGATCTCACGGTCAATCAAAAGTCGCTCTTTCTTGGTGTACTTGGCAAGCTCGCCTTTCTCGCGCTTAGCCGTCAAATCTAAAAATTTATCGACTCGCGAACGAATCTCTTTGAAATTCGAAAGTGCCCCGCCGATCCAGCGGCCGGCTACATATGGCATGTCGATTGAAAGAGCTGCCTGCTTTACAGCGTCTCGGGCCTCTGCCTTACCGCCAACAAAAAGAACCTGTTTGCCTTCAGCACCCATTTTTCTGGCGAAATCCGTGGCTTTGTCGAGAAAAGTTTGAGTTTTCTCCAAATCAAAAATCTCCACGCGGTTTTTCACGCCGAAAATAAAAGGCGCGAGCGTCGGGTGACGGCGCGAACGGGAAAAGGCGAAATGAGCCCCCGCCGTAAACATCTTTTGAATAGTGTCGTTTTCAGTGATTTTGGTCACCCCATTAGAAATGACACTTTGGTTGTTTGTTGACATATAGAAAGGTTGTTCTGTGTTGTTTCCTAAAACCGCCTCGGAAGAAATCAGTCATTTCTAACGGGGCAAGTAGGGAGAAAATATAGCAAATGGCCGCTTAAAATGCAACCTTTTTTCTTGGAATTACCTAATTGTCTAATTTCTAATTCACCTAATAAAAGGTCAAATTACTAAATGTGGAACTGGAAATTAGATTTCTGAATTTTATTAGAAATTAGGTGTATTAGGTAATTAGGTAAATTATTGTTTAATCTTCGTCTCCGCACTTTGCAAGGCATCCAAAATAGCATCCAAGTCTCCCCCAAATATCGTCGGCAAATTGTGCCACGATTCTTTAATGCGGTGGTCGGTTACTCGGTCTTGAAGCACGTTATAAGTGCGAATTTTCTCCGAACGGTCGGCGGTGCCAATCTGTTCTTTGCGAACACCCGCGTATTTTTTGGCCTCCTCCTCCTCGGCCTGCGCCTGCAATTTGGCCGCGAGAATAGACATAGCCTTATCGCGGTTCTTGGCTTGGCTACGCTCCGAAGTACAGCGAACATCGATACCGGTCGGCTTGTGAATAAGCCGGACAGCCGTTTCCACTTTGTTCACGTTCTGTCCGCCCGCACCGCCGGAGCGGGAAAATTCCATCGCTAAATCCGCTGGATTTATCTCAAACGAAACCTTTTTCCTAATCGGCAGAATGGCGACAGAAGCCGTTGAGGTGTGCACGCGCCCCATCTTTTCAGTGGCTGGCACACGCTGAATACGGTGAACACCGGTCTCGAAACGTAAATCCCTATACACTCCTTCGCCGGAAATTTCAAAAGAGGCTTCTTTGTAACCGCCAAGAGATGAGGGCGACTCGGAAAGCGCTTTCCATGACCATCCCACCCTTTCTGCGTAACGTTTATACATAAGCGCCAACTCTTCGGCAAAAAGAGCCGCCTCTTCCCCGCCCGCGCCGGCCCGAACTTCCAAAACCGCCTCATTTGGAAATTCCTCGAGCACTTCATCCGCTTTTAGAATTTTCTCCATTTGCGCGAAGAGTTCCGCCGATTCGGTCCTTATGGCGATGAGTTCTTCGTCGGCCATATCTTTCAGACCAACGTCTTTTTTTGCCATATCCAAAAGCCCATTCTCCTCTTTGAGAAGGGCTTCGTAACGCTCCGCGAGATAGGAGGTCTTTTGATTTTTTTTGAACGCGTCGAGGTCCATAATACGAATTAACGAATTAGTACGAATATACGAATGACTACGAAAACTTTTGTGACATCACTACGGTGTTCGTATTATTTCGTAGTTTCGTAAATTTCGTATAACAAAACTGAGCGAAGTTATTTTGCCTTTTTGGGAGCCTTAACGGCAATTTTCGCCGCTCGGGTCTTGAAGCGTTCCACACGGCCGGCGGTGTCAATCACCTTATCGTTACCGGTATAAAACGGGTGACAAGCGCTGCAAATTTCAACGTCAATCTTCTCTTTTGTTGAACCCAAAGTAAACTTGTTACCGCAGGCGCAGGTAACTTTGGCTTCGGGGAAATATTTTGGGTGTATATCCGTTTTCATATTATTTTTGTTAGGTAGGAATACACTAACAGAAAACCCCAAAATTGACAAATGGCCCCGAAAATATAGGCTGTGGGAGGAGGAGAACAAACTATGCTCAACAAAACATTTCCGGACATCACGGCAAAAACCACACTTTGGGTGGCAGTGCTACCCGACCAATTGGCGCACCAAGGAGACCCGACAAGAGAAATTAAAGAAGCCTTCTACGGAGGGCTGAGTAAACCTTTTGAAAAAGCTGGGGCAACACTCCATTTCATTTCACTTCCAAAGACTCAGAGTGTCGCGCTCGGAGTGAAAGTGATGGAATTTGAGGCCGACACGCTGACTGTGTTCGAGGTCGGCAAACACGTGGCGGAAATTGCCGTCGCCAACGCCCGATTGATACGGGCGCTCACAGCGCTCGGATTCCAAAACACCGATTCGATTACCAAGCGCTTTTTACGGCGGAATTTAGGAAGGTGCCGAGAGCGTAGCGCTAAGCTGCGAAAATATTTACACCAGAGCGAGGTCACACTGCCTTCGCTTTTTTCTTGCCTCTTCGACGGGTCGCCGAAGAGGCGACGTCCTCATTCGTAGTTATTCGTAGATTCGCCCGCCCGAACGTGCCGTTTCGGTACGGGCGGGTAGCAATTTGTAATTCGTATTACTTAAAGGTTAAGCGGGTCAATCATGTTCTCCTGAATATTCTGGGCGTGCTTCATCACGCTCGCGGCGTAATTTTTACCGGCGGTTTTCCGCCAGTTACTTCCGGCATAATACTTGGCGGCGGCAGTTGACTCCGCGCTATACCCTCCGGCATCCGCCCCCAAATCGGACAAATACAAACCTGATGCGAAAAAAGCATCGTGGGGAATCCATGGGTCTGGAACCGTCACTTCGGCGGCACGGGCGATTCTTTTTTCATAACTTGCCCATGTCGATGGAATAAATTGCGACGGACCCATGGCCCCGCCATAACCGTTTCTTTGTGGGCAGGATACAGGTTTCTGTTTAGGGTCAAAACCCAGCCGGTTGGCGAGGTCTCTAAAAGGTTCAATATCGCGCCCAGGCTTCATAATCCCCTTGAAAGGAGTACCGGTATTTTTTCCGATGCCGTCTCCCGTAAAAAGGTTGGTTACCAGACACTGTCCAACATTTTCTCCAAGATTGGTTTCCTGCGTGAGAATGGCCAGAAGAAATGCCGGTCGGACTCCGGTTTTTTTCTGAACTTCCAAAGCGTAGTTGTAGGCCGTACCGAAAGGAATGGCCGCCGTATCACGCAAAGAAAACAGAGCTGACCTTATTTTAGCAGCAGCCTGTTCCCTCTCGGCTAAAATCCCTTTGTAGGCCTTCTCTTGATTTTTGTTTATGGCTAGAAGCTCTTTCTTCTGCGTTTCGGCTTTCTGCACCGCCCTCTGTTCCGCTTCGGCCGCTTTTCGGGCATCAATTTCAGCCGCCTGTTTCTTGCTCAAAACATCCTTTTCCGCTTCAGTTTCACTGCGAGTGTCACGCACGTCTTCGAGGGACGCTTTTAAAGAATCGTTGATATAATAGAACGAATCCAAATCTATAAAGAATTTAGAAAGACTCTCGCCGCTCAGTATGGATTCAATAAGTGAGTACGACTCAAGTTCGTGGGACTTCCGGATAAGTTTTGCCAGAGCATCCTTCTGTCGCTCCATTTTCTTACTAAGAACGTCAATTGTTGCCGATTTTTCCCCTATGTCCTTGCCGAGTTGCTGCGCGATGATGTTCTTCGCCCTGATGATAGCCTTGGCTTCGGCAATCTTAGCGTTTAGTATGGCAATATCTCTTGAAATTGAGGCCGTTTCTTTTTGCTTGCCCTCCAACACCTTGGCCCAATAAGCGATGTCTTTGTTTGTAGCGTCAAGCTCAACTTGAAGTTCGGCTTGCCTTTTAGCCACCGCGTCCGACGACTGAGCGACTGAAACAAGCGGCATGATGAAAAGCGCAACCAACAGGACTATAATTCTGACCTTTAAGTACATACTCGTTATTATAACATGATGGCGTAACGGGTATCGGCCAACAATTTACGAAAAAGGGCGTCCCGACAGTAATCGGGACGCCCTTTTTCGTTTACTATTTTTTGGGTTCTTTCTTATCTTCCTTCTTCGGAGCTGCCGCGCCTTCCGCCGCCACCGCCGCACCTTCCTCGCCTTCCTTGGCTTCCTTACCCTTCTTCTCGACTTCAATGGCGGAGAGGTCAACAGGTGCCACTTCAACCACTTCTTCTTTGGGCTCGTAGACCGAAGCTACCACCTCGTCAGGCTTCGCGATAAGTGTCACGCCCGCGGGCAATAAAATATCTTTCGCAAGCACCTGATTTTCAAAAGTAACCAGTTTGGAAATATCAACATTTAAAACGTGCGGCAAATCTTTCGGCGTGGCCTCGATTTCCACCTCGCGCAACACCTTGACCAACACCGCGCCCAGTTCTTTAACCGCGGGCGAAACACCCGTAAATTCCAGCGGGATTTTAATCTTTATTTTCTGGTCCTTTTCAAACACGTAAAAATCGGCGTGGCGAATCGTGTCGGAAACGGGGTCGCGGTCGATACCGTAAATCAGAGAGTCCATATCACCCTGTGCCATCTTTAGGGTCACAACGGTTGACTCACCGGCTTTTTTCAAAACTTTGGAAAATTCCACGGCGGAAACCGTAATTGGCGTTGAAGCTTGCTTGCGGCCATAATAGACAGCGGGAAGCTTCCCCGCTTTTCGCAAAGCGTTCGGTTTCTCGGTCTTTTTCCTGTTTTCTGTAGCAATAGTAAGCATTGAAGTAATAGTATATGGAAAATAAAAAAAATGTCAAAGCCGGTACTGGTACCGGCTCTTGGCGAAGACTTGGGTGAAGTTAAAGAGTAAGGTTTACGCCTTTCACAGAAAGGTCCGCAAATTTTCTCCGGAAACAGCTCCGGAACGCGTCCGTGGAAGTTGTGCTCCACGGCACGCCCTTTCTTTACCTTCGGTGCTTATTCAGCATCACTGCGTGGCGCAAAAATGGCCGAAGAACTTTAACTCACCCATTAACCATTTTATCATAAATAGATCTATACGCAATTAGCGTTTTTTGTTTCTACCCGACATCGGATACCTAACATCCCCCCTGCCGTAAAAACTGCAAAGAAAAGATTTAGAATAATACTTATAACTTATCCCTAGGGATAAGTTATAAGTATGCTAATCATGCACCCTTTGAATTTTTGCGATACAAGGTATAATTTCCACATGACAAAACAACTCGACTTTCTATCCGTTGGCGACATCACCACCGATGCTTTTATAAGACTTCAGGAGGCAAGCGTGCATTGCAATATCAATCATGAAAATTGCGAACTGTGCGTAAAGTTCGCCGACAAAATCCCCTATGAATTTGTCGAAGTAATCCGCGCCGTGGGTAATGCCCCGAACGCCGCCGTTTCGGCGGCTCGGCTCGGACTCTCGACCGGCCTTGTCACTAATATGGGCGACGACTTAAACGGCAAAGAGTGTCTGGAGGTTTTAAAATCCGAGCGCATCGATACTAGTTACGTCAAAATTCACAGAGACGCGAAAACCAATTATCACTACGTTCTGTGGTACGAATCGGAGCGCACGATTCTTATTAAGCACGAACCTTACGAATACCGCCTCCCCGAAATCTCCCCCGCTCCCCGATGGCTCTACCTTTCTTCTTTCCGCGGCACCCCCGAATATCACAATGAAATTGTCGCTTACCTCGAAAAAAACCCCGGCGTAAAACTGGCGTTTCAACCGGGGAAATTCGAAATTAATCTGGGAGCGGCCAAACTGGCGAATTTTTACAAACGGGCCGAGGTGTTCGTTTGCAACAAAGAAGAGGCTGAAAAAATTCTCGGCCTCCAAGTGAGTACCGATGTTAAAACTCTTTTGACGGGCATTGGAGGACTCGGACCAAAACACATCCTTGTCACCGACGGTCCGAATGGCGCCTATTATTACGACGGTAAGGACTGTTATTTTATGCCCACCTACCCCGACCCGAAACCGGCGTACGAACGGACCGGCGCCGGTGACGCCTACGCCTCCACGTTTGTCGCGGCGCTCGCGCGGGGATATACTCCCGAAGTGGCGCTTCAGTGGTCGGGAATAAATTCCATGTCCGTTGTCCAAGACATCGGCGCCCAAAGAGGACTACTTGTTCAAAATAAAATTGAAGAGTATTATGAGAAAAGAACCAATGAGTACGGTTTGAAAAGAATCTGACAAAACCCCAAATCCAACTCCTGTTATGAACAGAACCACACAAGCCCTCCCCCCAGAGCTCCCAGAATCGGAAATTGCCCGCATAATGGCGGGAAACGCGGAGGAAGCCATACTCACGGCCAGCAATGAAGGCACTACTCAAGAACAAGGTTTTGCCCTGTGGCGCGCCAACCGGCTCCTGCGAGAAATTTCGAAGCTCGGACTTAAGTACCCATCAAATGAGCAAGCGCAACCCGCCTAACCCTCCTCAAAGGCAGCTCGATTCTATGTCAGCCCCTACTTTGTAGGGGATTTTTTATACACCCTTTCTTTTCAAAACTTTCCGCACCGCTTCCTTAATGTGTTTCTCGCCCATTCCGTAATGTTCAATTAGCTCCGCGGGAGTCCCAGACTGGCCAAACAGGTCGGCCACACCGACAAATTCCATAGGTATAGGCAATCGCTTTGCCAAAACTTCAGCAACCGCGCTACCCATTCCTCCGGCAACCTGATGCTCTTCAACCGTTACAATCGCGCCGGTCTCCCGTGCCAGTTCGACAATCGCTTTTTCATCAAGCGGTTTTATGGTGGCAAGATTTAAAACTTTTACCCGAACGCCTTCCTCCGAAAGCCATCGCGCCGCGCAAAGCGCCTTGTAGACCAGACCGCCCGTCGCAATAATACCGACATCTGCTTTGCCTTTTTCGGGCGCGAAAAACACTTGGGCCTTCCCTACCTCAAAGGGCGTATCGGCAGTCGTGATAACCGATGTTTTTTCACGAGCAAGTCTGAGGTAAACCGGAGTATTGGTTTTTGCCGCCGCCATAGTGGCCTTCCTCGCCTCAATTGAATCACACGGAGAAAGCACCACCATTCTTGGTAAAACCCTCATTAGGGCTATATCTTCAGTCGCTTGATGCGTACCCCCGTCGGGGCCGACTGAAACCCCGCCGTGACTACCTACGATTTTCACCGGCCGGTTATTGTAAGCTATAGTCGTGCGAATTTGCTCCCAGTTTCTCCCCGGACTAAACACGGCGTATGATGAACAAAATGGAATCTTGCCCGAAGCCGCCATGCCGGAGGCGACCGTCGCCAAGTTTTGTTCGGCTACGCCTATCTCGATGAATCGATTCGGAAACTTCTTCGCGAAAAGATTCATCATCGTCGAGTCGGTCAGGTCGGCGCAGAGTCCCACCACTCTTTCATCCGCTTCTCCGGCAGCCAAAAGCCCCTCGCCAAAACCTTTACGGATTGGGATTTGCTCGACATCTTTGTCGAAGAGTTTTGGGTTAAGTTTTACGGAATGGTTAAGCATGGAAATAAACAGTAGACATTAGTAACTAGAAACTAGATTTTCTATGTTTTAATTTTTTTATAATCGATAATACTATAAGACCTAGGATAGAAACTGCCCCAATTAAAAGACAAGCAAACAAAAACATAATCAAAAAGTAACCCCAACCATCAAGACGGATCAAGATCGCCAAAGTAATAAGTAACAAACCTAAAATGAATAGCCCTATATCTACTTGAATAAGAACTTTAAAAAATCTTTCCATTTTTAATTATTTAGACTTATAAATTTTATTTGACCACCAGCTTCAACCCCAACCCCACCGTTACCTTTTTCAAAAAAGAAAGTGCTTATAAAAAGCGTCATGCTACATCTAATCACCTTCAATAAGTCTGAGTTTCAAGCCCAGTCCCGATGTCAGCTTTTTCAGAAAATCTAATCTAGGGTCCATAGCACCGGATTGAAAACGATTGAGCCGGTACAGTGAAATATCTAGTTTACGAGCAAGTTCTTTCCTTGTCAGTTTTTCTCTTGTCTGTTTAGCGGTAAGTTCTCTATGGAGTTTCAATTCAAGTGAACCCTGTTGGTTTGTTTTCATAGTTTCGTTTCTTTTTTATGCTAAAAAATCGCCATTTTTAATCCCAATCCATTTACCACTTTCTTGAAAAAAGCCAATGTTGGATTCGCTCGCCCAGCTTCAAAACGAGCAAGTACCGACTGCGCAATACCGACACGTTTAGCAAGATCCCTTTGAGTCAAGCCCTGCTTCGCACGCGCTACAATAATAGACTTGATAAGGCTAAACTCAAATTCTAGATCGTCATAAGCCTTTCTGTTGGCTGGATCTTTTAGTAGCTCTTTTTCAAATTGTTTGAATGTTTTCATAGTAACACCATGATAACATATATGCTATCTTACGCAAGCTTCACAATATCTTTCTGGATGTGCCGAGCATACTCAATATCTTTCGTACTTATTTTCCAAGCTTTTTTAATAAAACCATGAACAAGATAGGCTTTATCTTTATGAAATATATACAGGAGCCTAACATGACTTTTACCGACAGTTCTTAGCTCAAACAAACCCTTCCCAAGACTTTTGGAATCTGGCATGTGTATCCAATTTCCTAATTCCATAAGTAAACGAACAGTTTTCAAGACACGCAAATAAGTATCCTTATCAAGATCTTTTATGAATTTTTCAAGCTTTTGATTCCAAATAATTATTTCCATGCATCTATATTATTGGTGCTCGCTTTTGATTTTCCCTCCGAGTGTCCGCAGCTCATGGAGCGCCGCCTTCCCTTCTTCCGCGTTCGGCGGTTTGCCGTGCCAATGATAATCCCGCTCAAATTCTTTCACGCCCTTTCCGGGAATCGTGCGGGCGATAATAACGGACGGTTGGTCAAAGACGGCCTTGGCGCGATTGACGGCGTCGTCAATTGCGTTGAAATTGTGGCCGTCAATTTCCTGCACATGCCAATTGAACGCTTTGTATTTGTCGGCGAAGGGCTCAAGCGGCATAATATCTTCGGTAAAACCGTCAATCTGAATGTTGTTGCGGTCAACGATACAAATCAAATTGCCGAGCCTTTCTTTTCCGGCAAGCATTACCCCTTCCCATGTATTACCACAGTCGTGCTCACCATCGGATGTAAGACAGTAAACAAAACGTTTCCACGAGCGACCGAAATCTATCCTGTCCGCTAAAGCCATACCGACAGACTGGGACAAGCCCGAACCAAGCGGTCCCGAACTTGTTTCAAGCATGGCCAAAAAATCACGCTGCGGGTGGCCCTGCAGACGTGAACCAAATTTTCGCAAAGTGGTCAATTCTGATTTCGGGAAATATCCCGCGTGCGCCATGGCCGCGTATAGCACCGGACAAATATGGCCGTTTGAAAGCAACACCCTTTCGCGCTCCGGCCATTCGGGCTTTTTCGGGTCATGCCGCAAGCCGTAAAAATAGAGATACGTGAAAATATCCGCCATACCAAGAGGTCCCGCGGTGTGACCACTCCCCGCCTCGACAAGCATCTCGATAATACTTTGGCGGATGGCGTTCGCTTGTAATTCCAACTCTTTAATTTTTGCTTCCTGCAGAGCCATTTTTATTTACCGTGAACACGCTTCCTATCAAACTTAGCTTTAAGAAATTCCACATCTTTTTTTAATATTTCAAAATCAACATACTTGACTCGATTTAAAGCCAAATCATCAATTCGGACATTAGTACCATCAAGCTTCCGTAAAATTTCTTCTCTGACGAGAATAATTCTTTGGTCCATCGTCAATACTTTTTCATCAGTTTCCTTAAAACTCCGCGCCATCATTCTGGCAAGGTTTTCAATTTTAGTATCAATATCAAGCTGGAGATTGTGGTGAGACGGTAAAACAACATCCTCAACTATTTTTTTTAAAGTTTCAGGGGTAAAAATCGAGACCTGACTTGATATTCTTACTTTATTTTTTTTGTCTTTCATTTTTAGTCTTCTTATAACTCTCGAAATTTCGCCAGATTCTCCCGCAACACACCGCCCTGCCAAAGCGCCGAAGTGACGGCCAAACGGCTTGCTCCCGCTTCCAAAAGTCTGGGGGCATTTTCCAAAGTAACCCCCCCGTCAACTTCAATTATATGCTCCGGATACTTCTGTCGCAACGCTTTGATTTTATCAAAAACTTCTTCGTCTAACGACACGCCCTGACGACCAAGATGCGATAACTCCCACCCCATACACTGAATGATTGAAATATCATTCGCTATCGGCTCCAATACTTCATTGGGCGTATCCAGAGCCAGCGCTACGCCAAGTGGTACACGACCCGCCACCGCCTCAACGGATTTTTCAAAATGCTCCGTACCTTCGATTTGCACAATAACTCGAGACGCCCCCGCGGCTATCCAGTCGGAAATAATACGCTCCGGCTGACGCACCATGAAGTGCGCCTCAAATTCCAGCTCCTCCCAAAAAGGAAATCCCTGCTCCTCCCGAACAATAGCGTCAAAAAAGGCGTCTCGTTTGGCGGAAGATTGATAGGGCCACGAGTGAATCGGCGTCAGACTTCCGTCATTAACGTCAATCTGCACAATGGCTACAAGAGTAGCGACCTGTGACAATTTGTCTTCCAGGTCCTCGTAATTCTTTAGGGTAATCGCGGGAATGATTTCAGCCATGTCATTTTGTGATATCGTCTATTTTTTTGAGTCGCCTCACATGCCGCTCGTCATTTGAGAATGGCGTGTCGAGAAAAGTTTTCACCGCTATTTTCGCTTCTTCTGCCGTCATAAACCGCGCACCGAGCGATAGCACATTCGCATTATTGTGCTCGCGGGTGACTTTCACGATATCCGCTCGTCCACCGTAGTACACCGCGGCGCGGATGCCTCGTATGCGGTTCGCCGCCATAACTTCTCCTTGTCCCGACCCTGCGCAGATGACGCCTCTTACCTCTCCCCCCTCTTTAGAGGGGGGATCAAGGGGGGTGTTTTCTGCAACCTTTTTCGCAAGCGGAATCACAAAATCGGGGAAATCGTCATCGGGATTCAAGGCGAACGGTCCCATGTCCTCAACTTCATTGCCAAGTTTTTTGACATATTCCATTAGGACTTTTTTCAGTTCAAATCCGGCGTGGTCGCCGGCGAAGTAGATTTTCATGAAATAGCAAATAGTTAGTAGAAAGTAGTAAGTAGTTAAGACACAGAAGAAGATTTTCTATCTTTAAATTTTCCATAGAGCCAGCCAATAAATGATCCGATGCAGAACCATATGAAAGCTCCGGCAATTGATATCAATAGCAAATCTTTAGTGTCTGGAGCAGAAAAATTCGAACTCATGGGTATAAGAAAAATGTAAACAGGTGCGGTGAAGATAAGTAACGTCTCCTGCGTGCTGCCAATAGTAGGCAGAGACACCACCAGAAGACTGGATAGCAAGCTTACTGCTCCGATAACTAAACCCCACCGCAACCAATATCTTTTTTGCATTTTTTTACTTTACAAACTTTATAACTTTATAAACTCTGTCCTGCCTTGAGGACATGCTTTACAAGTGTATTCGCGTACCCGCTTTCGTTATCGTACCAAGCCAAAACTTTCACCAGATTGCCGCCAACCACGCGGGTCATAGAAAGCTCCGCAATTGCGCCTTCGGGACGGCCGAGAATATCGGAAGACACAAGCTCATCTTCGGCAACGGCAAAAATGCCCTGCCAGCGTTTGTCTTTGGCGGCTTTCGTAAGGGTAGCGTTCACTTCCTCCACGCTCGTGTCGCGCTTGGCGATAAAGGTGATGTCGGCGATAGAGCCGCAAATTACCGGCACACGAAGTGAGATGCCGTCAAACTTCCCTTCCAGACTCGGGTACGCTTTCGTCACCGCAATCGCCGCTCCCGTTGAAGATGGAATAATATTTGCCGCCGCCGCTCGTCCTTCGCGAAACCCTTTCTTCCCCGCCGGACCATCCACTAGCGCTTGCGTCGCTGTGTAAGCATGTACTGTATTCAAAACCGCTTTTTCAATACCCACAACTTCATCGAGTATTGCGATAATCGGGGATGCGGCGTTTGTCGTGCATGAAGCGTTTGAACTTATCGTGCAATTTTTCAATTTCTCCTCATTCAACCCCATTAACACCGTCCCTCCTGTTTCCTTTCCTTCTCGCCTTTCTCCCTTTTTTCCCATTTCCCCCATTTCTTTCAAGGGCGCGGTGATAACAACGCGCTTCGCTCCGGCATCAATATGGCCTTGTGACTTTTCAGCGCTGGTAAAAAATCCGGTGGACTCCACCACCACATCCACACCGAACTCCTTCCACGGTAATTTCGCAGGTTCTTTCTCGCTTAAATACTTGATGCCCTCGAGAGTGACATTGCTTCGGCCATAGACAGAGTCATACTTCAACAAATACTCCATATTCGCCTTCTCCCCCAAATCGTTCACCGCCACCACCTCTATTTCGGGGTATTTCGCCGCCGAACGCAAAAATGCCCGACCGATTCTCCCCAACCCGTTAATCCCCACTTTTATTTTTTTCATTTGAAAATGAAGTTAGTTTTATGCAAAAAGTATACCACGTCGACCGCTCTCCACTCTTAACCGGAAGGTTTAACCTTCCGGTTTTCAAAGTATGCTATAATGTTGACCATGAGCCGCAATCTTGAGTTCTCAATCGGAGAATTTTACCACATCTACAACCGCGGGGTGGATAAGAGGAAAGTCTTCCTTTCAAAAATCGACTACCGCCGCTTCGTCGCCCTCCTCTACGCCTGCAACAACACGGCAAAAGTGGACTTATTCGAACAAGGCGATTCACTCGAGGACGTTGTAAAAATAGAACGCGACGAAACCCTGACCGCTATCTGCGTGTACTGCCTCATGCCGAATCACTTCCACATGATTCTCAAAGAGAAAATAGAAGGGGGTATCAGCCGTTTCATGCAAAAACTTCAGACGGCCTACACCATGTACTTCAACGAACGCAATCGCAGGAGTGGCGCGCTATTCCAGGGAACCTTCAAGGCAACGCACGCCGACAGCGACGAGTATTTGAAATATCTCGTCTCGTACATACATCTCAACCCGGTAAAGCTCATCGAGCCGAAATGGAAAGAAACCGGCATAGCCGACCGGGCGGGAGCGGAAAAGTTTTTGTCCGACTACGAACACTCAAGCTACCCCGATTGCACCGGTGACAGCCGACTTCACGGCATGATTACTGACCAAAAGCAGTTGCCGGAATATTTCGAGTCCGCCTTCGACTTCAAATCGGCTGTCAGAGAATGGCTTGAATTCAACATAGAATCACCGGAAGGCTAAACCTTCCGACTTTTTTCACTTCTTCAAGCGCGCTAAATTCTGGTCTGCTTGCCTAAATTTCTGCCATGATTTCTCGAGCCGCCACATTTTGCCGCGCACATCCATATAGCGGCGCGAAATATCCAAAAGCATGTCAGTCGGAATCTTACCCGCATAAATCCCCGCCGATTGCTCTAAATAAACGACCATCTTGTTACAACCTTGCATGGCTTTTTCCAGAGTCGCGACAGCCAGTTTGAAATCGGAAAAACGCATGCCGTGCGACTCGGCTATGTAGAGTGGAAGTGATAACGCGCAGTTTGTCATACCCTCCAATAAATCATAGTTAAGTTTGGCAAGTTGCGGTTTTATGTCGGTTGAAAAAATTACCGCGCACTCAAGCGTCTTTTGATAGACCTCTAAATCACGGAAACTTCGTATTGGTTTTTTTGGTTGAAATTTGTACATCGCAGTGTATGAGCTTCCCAATGCCGAAGTTGCCTGGTGTCTACAACATTGTCCTATTTCCCTTTGCCGAAATTGCAACTCCGGCAGAAGGGACGGTGCTTAAGGCTTCACGGCAACGTCAGGCATTGGGACGCTAAACGACAGTCGCTTTCACCTGCACTTCACGGGGAACTTCGACCTTTTTGCCGTCCTTAAACACCACGTTCCGTTTACGCTTATAGTTCAATTTTTTCACAACATGCAATGGATAAAATTCAAAATAGTCCTTTTCGTCAAACCAGCCACATTTGAACTCAAAGAGGCGAAGACCTGTCAATCGGCTCATCGCCATAGCGTACCAGGTCAATTGCTCGATAGGCTGCTCTTTTGCGGCGTTCGGTTTGTAGTCAAGGAGATGCACGCAACAGTTTCGGATTTGCACGAAGTCTATGTGGCCGGTGAGCAACGTAGGCATTGCCTCCGGTCGTTTCTTCCCTTTTAGTTGTACCAGCCCGTCATCACTGATTTTGAATTTGAGTACGTTCTCCATGTGCTCAATATCCTCGCGCCGAATATACACAGGTACTTCCGTCGCAACTGTCACACTGTCGTTAGCTATAAAAAATCTCTGCAGTTCCTCGTGCCGATGTTTATTCTCTAAAACAGAAGGCAGGACAAACTCGGCAAGGTGGTTAGCGAAGTTATTCTTGGCTTTCACAATCATATCCGCCTTATCAAATTTACTCTTTATTTCCGACATCCGTCCGCCCTCCTGAAAATACTGATGGGGAGTTTCGGTGGACACACTGTCCAGATATTCTTTGAGCGGTTTAAGGCTCCGATTCCGAAATTCTTCAAGCATCAAATAGGTCTTGGCGCGGTGATAACGAAAGCGGTACAACTGCCTATGCGCCATTGTTACCACCTCCACCGTTTCCTGCGGTTTACAATATTTCACCGCCCACGGGCGCAGTCTTTCATACCGACATAAGGGTTTGTACTCCTCATACCACGCGGAAGCAGTCTGCGGGTCGGGCGCGGCTCCGAACTTCTGCTTCACGATTGAGCACGTCTGCTCAAAGGTAAATCCGAGGTTGTAGTGGCTCATACATTCAATGACTATCTTTAGGGGAAACTTCTTCCCTTTGATGTCTTTAGCCGTGAACGTACGCCCACAGAGTGGATTCCTACATATATAGAGTTGCGCCACTCCAAACTTATTTTTGCGCAGGCCGCGTTTGACGAAGTCCACAGATTCGCAGTAAGGGCAAGCGGTTGCAGGATGGGCATCTTCCAACACGCAGCGTGTTGGAAGATGCCCATCAAGTGGAGTTTCGAGTTTTGTCTCGGATGCAACAGGCGTAGCCTCAATTTCGTCACGGGGACGCTCAACATCAGCATCGAGACGTTTACTTTTTCGCTTGACTTTGTTTTTCGCCTTTGTTACCATAATGGCATATTTGGGGTAACCCACGACTCCCGCTCGCAAGAGCGGGAGGTCTATTTTTTTATAAGAGGCCGCAATGCAAAGAAGCATACGCTTTGCGAACTGCTTGTACGTCTGCATCCGACAATTCTCCCAGTTTTTCTTTCAACCGACGATAATCAAAAACTCTTCCTTGAACAAGGACGACATTTTGGGTGGTATCTTTGAAGTGTATGCCGACGTACCACGAACCCTTCTTTTGTTTGGTTGTTAGAGGCAATCCGAGAAAAGAATAACGGTCATATTTTTTTAACACCAAAATTGGACGGGTAAATTGCTCCCCTTTACCGTTCGTCTCAATACCTATATTTTCTCCAATATAGCACCACCAAACTTCATTCTCTTTAAAAAGAGGCGGAATGTGGTTCTGGGAGTGTAGACGTTCCTTGAGTCCAATCCATTTGAGGAAGTCTTTTATTGCGTTCATCACCATTTCTTTGGGGATAATTATCTCATATCACGCATAGCTTTTGCCCATATATCACGCATTTCTTGAAATTATAGCCTAACCCCTTAACTTTCGTGCTATGGGGCGGGTGTTTCGGGAGTAGCCTCGGGGGTTTCTGGCACTGGTGTTGCAGGGTCGCTTTGCGGTTCTTCGGCCGTCACCGTGCCTGAAATTGTCTCGGCTCCTGCGGTATCGGTTTCAGTTGCCCGTGTTGTGCTTTCCGTGGTCGTGGTTGCAGATTCTTGGGACGGAGTTGAAGAAGTAATTTCGGCACTGGAATCCGCCACGGCTTGCCCCACGACTACTGTCCGTGTGGCCGAGCCTCGGTTCCCCGCTTGGTCAAGTGCGTAATATTCAATCGTGTGCGTAGTGGAACTCGCCGTATCAATACGAATGTTGCTCTGGTCGCCGACATCCGTGCCGTCCACAATCGCTTTCACGCCGAGGTTGTGATTTATATTATCTTCCACCATCGCGCCCAAATCCGTGTAGCTCACGCCAACATCAATGTGCGCGGGATTCGCGCCATTGACGGTCAACACCGGCGCGGTAACATCTCCGCTTGTGCCTTGATGGGCATCTTCGGAGTCTGCGGGAAGATGCCCATCAAGCACGGGACAAGCTCCCGCGATTTTGGCAAACTCCCCATTCGTAATGCGTACGCAATACACCGCTCCTGTTGCCGAATCCTTCATCTCCAAACCGTTCTGTACTTTCGCCGTGCCGAAGTTTCCTACGGTCGCGGTGATTTGTGATACCACCCACTCCCCCGCGCTCGCAATTAAGTTCTTCACGGCCGTGGCAATATCGGCAACCGATGGCAAAACCGTCGTTGCCGATGTTGTGCTTCCCAGCCTCATTTCTAGAGCCGTAATCCTCACTTCCAGCCCCTCCAGACGCTTCTGCTGCTCCTGGACGCCTGCCAAGATAAACGTGGAAAGTTTATACACATCTACCCCCTTACCGGAAGCCGACAAAACTTCTTGTGGCGCCTCCTCGGCGATAAGGCCGAGCCGGAGCGGTGCTTGCTCACTCTCTCCATTATACCGATATTCCGCAATTTTTATATTCCGAATCTTGTCGGAAACGCTTCGCTTGTCGCTTTCACCGTAATATTGAATATCTTTTTTTGCCGTGCGGGTGGAAATATTCACGAAGCTCGTCGCCGCCACGTCTCCCATGACATGGAGTTTGTATTCGGGTGTGGATGTCCCGATGCCGATATTTCCTTGACTATCAATCGTCATTGCGGGAGTTGTCGTCGGGGCGGAAGTGAGGTTGATACGCTGACTGATTTCCTGAACACCGGCTGTTAATATCGCCTCAAAACCGCTTGGGTTGTACCACAAGTAGCCTTCACCTCCCGTTTTAACCATTTCTGGAATCACCTGTTGAAGTTCCTGCGCCACAAAACCGTACATCACGGAATCGGTGGATGTCCCGTATACTTGCTGGTGTAAGTCATTCCATTCATATTTGATAGGACGCAGTTGAGAAATGGTGCCTAGGGCAGTACCGTTCAAGTTACCTAACACATTTTTTAACCTCACATCTGACAAGTCCGCCCACGATGTGCCTCCGACCGTTTTTCCCGCTGAACCGGTAACCTGAAATGTATTGGAGGAAGGACTCGTCGCCCCGACTCCGACATTGCCGTTACCCTTGACTGTCAATCCTGTTACTGAACCAGTCTCGTCAGTTACTTTCAAGCTATACTCATTTATCGTCGAGCCAGCACTGATAAGCACACCGTTATCATCAGCTCCGCCACCAGTATTCAGGAGTTGCGCAAGATAGCCAGCGTTCCCTGCTTGCTGAACAACTAGAAGCGAAGTTGGTGACGCCTTCCCAATCCCCACATTCCCTCCACTCGTAATGTATGTCCCCGTCCCGCCCGTTACCGCAAACAGGGTCGATGGACTCGTCGTCCCTATGCCGACGTTGCCGCCGTCTAATTGAAGACTTAAATCTCTCGTTAAGTTATCTATTTCTGAAATCGCCTGTATTTGTGCATAGCCACCCGAGTTGTTCCCTATTTTGACAGTTCGCGCACCAGAAACACCTCCAAAGTAGGCGTACGCATTTGATGCCATCGCTACATCCAATTTGCCAAGTGGTGTCGTCGTCCCGATGCCGACGTTGCCGGTGCTTGTTATTCTCATTCTTTCGGTAACGGTTACTGAATCTCCAGAGGTTGAGAGTTGCAAATATCCACTACCAGTGCCATCGGTACTTGTCTCCTTTCTGCCCGAGATTTTTGCGTAGACGTTTCTTGGGGTCGCGCCTGTCCAATAGTTACCACCAAGGGCGATAGACCCTCCCGTATCTATCGCTTGAGTATCGTTAGTCATAATTGCCAAGTTTGCCCCATTAGTAGCGTTTGTTACTGCCGTTGCGTTTGCTATAGATGCACCTGTAACTTGCAAAAGACTCACAGGACTCGTCGTCCCGATGCCGACGTTGCCGCTCACGATAAGTCCATTTGCCGGTGGGTCGTTGACACCGGAATAACTGCCGACAGCGATGCCTCCGTTATCGTCAAAGAGTGGTCCCGCACTTCCACTGTAGAAACGCAGATTTCCAGCTCCGCCGCCGTTGTTGGAACCGGTAGAGACATTTCCTGTAAAATATCCCGTTCCACCGACTGCCAATGTTGCGCTCGGACTCGTCGTCCCGATGCCGACGTTGCCGGTTGTTGATTGTATGAACATTCGCACACCCGCTGTACCTTGATAATCATAAAACCTAAAACCGTCATCACTATCTTCATATCCTAGTAAAAATCTATTGGACGGACCATCTCTAAAATTTAGATTGGCATCTCCCGTTCCGCCCGCTATGTCCATAGTGGCAGTACCAGAATTATAGACCACAAACAAGTTGGTCGGACTCGTCGTACCGATGCCCACATTCCCCCCGCTGGTGGCAAACCACGCTCCGCCTGTTGATGAAATGGCGGTTGTGGAAGCGTATGTAAGTGTCGTGAGTCCCGTTACATTCAAGGTGGAAGTTGCGGTAATGGCTCCCCCCGCGAACAACGAGCCCGAGAAGTAGCCAGTTCCATGCACCCCGAGCGTGTTGGTGGGGGTGGTGGTGCCGATGCCGACGTTGCCGCCGCTTGTCGCAAAGTATGCCGCGTTTGTTGAGGAAATTTGCGTGGTGCTTGCGTAGCCGAGTGTGGTGAGACCTGTTACGTTCAGAGTGGAAGTTGCGGTAATGGCTCCGCCCGCAAAGAGCGAGCCGGAGAAGTAGCCCGTTCCCTGCACACCGAGTTTGTTGGTGGGAGTGGAGGTGCCGATGCCGATATTTCCACTCACGATAAATCCGTTTGCTGGCGGGTCATTGACACCGGAGAAAGTACCGACAGCGATGCCTCCGTTATCGTCAAAGAGTGGTCCCGCACTTCCACTGTAGAAACGCAGATTTCCAGCTCCGCCGCCGTTGTTGGAACCGGTAGAGATTTCCTGTAAAATATCCCGTTCCACCGACTGCCAATGTTGCGCTCGGACTCGTCGTCCCGATGCCGACGTTGCCGCCGCTTGTCGCAAAGTATGCCGCGTTTGTTGAGGAAATTTGCGTGGTGCTTGCGTAGCCGAGCGTGGTGAGACCCGTTACGTTCAGCGTGGAGGTGGCGGTAATTGCTCCGCCTGCAAACAGAGAACCCGAGAAGTAGCCCGTTCCCTGCACACCGAGGGTGTTGGTGGGAGTGGTGGTGCCGAGTCCGAACCAGCCGGTGTCAAGGAATCGGGCGGCTTCCGTAAGAAGTCCCGAGCGAAGCGTGGAGAAGAGCAGGTTTCCCTTCCCCGTGCTGTAGTTCTGGGTGAGGAGCGAGGTGATGGCGCTCGTGGTGGTGGCGTTCGTAACGTCGTTTGCTCTGAAGGAGAGGCGGGAGGCGGTTGAGGTGGCGGAGTCAAGGTTCCCGAGGAAGAGCTGGTCTGCCGTCGCTCCGCTCGATGTGTTCACCACCTCCAGTTTGGTTTGGGGAGAAGACGTCCCCACTCCGACATTGCCGGTTGAATTTACAACAAGGGCGTTAACTTGAGTAAGATAGCGAATAATGACAACCCCGGAACCTCCGTTGCCGCCAGCACTGGCTGAACCAGCTCTAGCGGCACCACCGCCACCGCCACCGCCAGTGTTAGCAGTTCCTGCAACTCCACCATTTGCATCCGCAGAACTTGCACCGGTGCCACCACCGCCATTTCCTCCACTTCCTGGGTTAGAAAATCCCGACGTAGAACCACCGGCGCCACCGCCGGCGGCATAATAAGTTGCAGTACCCGATATGCTGTAAGAAAGTCCAACACCACCACTGCCAGTTGTATTAGCATCTCCGCCATTGCCTATAGCGCCTGCGCCTCCTCCTCCGCTTGCTCTGCTGGTAGAAGTTCCTCCATCATTTCCTTGATTTACTGTTCCGGCTGCTCCAGTACCTGTTCCTGAACTTCCTCCTCCGCTGCCACCCGTGTTTCCAACTCCTGAACTACTGCCGCCACCACCTCCACCGCCTATGGCGGTCGAACCAGCAAATACTGAATTGTTGCCCGAAGTTCCATTTAATGACGCAGTGCTTGCTCCTGCGCCACCGTCACCTACTGTAACAGCATTGCTTCCAGTCGCTAAATAAGAAGAATTATAGATGAGTCCGCCGGCACCGCCACCGCCGCCAGGAGTTCCCGAATTATTTTGTGCATTACCGCCCCCGCCACCACCCGCCACCGCCAGATACTCAACATTGACGGGACCGGTAACTGTAAAAGTTCCGCTACTGGTAAAGGTGTGAATTGTATAGCCACCACTGGTTGTTATTGTCCCGCCCGTGGCAAAAGACGTCCCCACTACATGCAAAGGCCCAGAAGGATTCGTCGTCCCTATCCCCACATTTCCGTTCGCGTGGAGAACCAGCTGACTGGAATTAACTCCCAAACTTCCGGCGATGCCGAGCGTGGCTTGCGGAGACGTCGTCCCCACCCCCACATTCCCCCCCGTCGTTGCAAAGTACGCCGCGTTGGTGGAAGAAATCTGGGTGGTGCTTGCGTACCCAAGTGTGGTGAGTCCCGTTACGTTCAAGGTGGAGGTCGCGGTAATGGCTCCCCCTGCAAACAGTGAGCCGGAGAAGTAGCCCGTTCCCTGCACACCGAGAGTGTTGGTGGGGGTGGTGGTGCCGATGCCGACGTTGCCGACAGTATCAATAGTCATTCTAACTGCGGCGGTTGACCCATTCCAAAACTGGATAGGAGAAGTATTGTCCACTCCAAAGGTGAAGGCACCCGCAAGCATTCCGGTGGCGAGCGTGTCTGCTGTTCCGGTTGTTGAAAGACCAATATACGCTGACTGCTGGGCGTTTCTTACCCAGATTCTGGAGGCAAAATTACCCTGGTTGTTAATTTTCAAAATATTTTCATTTGCCGTACCTGACCCTTCAACATGCAATTTAACATCAGGCGCCGCCTTCCCAATCCCAACATTTCCCATCCCATTCACTCCCGTTACCACAAGAGACGGCGTAGAACTCCCCGTGTTCCCAATCCAGAGCGAATTTGTTTCCGTCCCCTGCTCAATGGCGAGAAGTCCGCTCGGACTCGTCGTCCCTATGCCCACATTCCCTCCCGTTGTCGCAAACCACGCACCTTGCGAGGTGGAGAACGAAGTGGAAGAAGCATAGGTCGCGGTTAAGAGATTTCCGTTCGTGAAGGTGAGGTCAGCATCATCGGTGAACGCGCCTGCCGTCGTGAGGAATGGAATCCGTGTGGTCGTGAGTGTGGAGACCGTGAGGTTGGTGGTGGAGGCGGTGCCGAAGTAACCCGTACCCGAGACCGTGAGCGCGGTGGTGCTTGCGTAGGGAAAGATGGAGGCAATGGACGAGGTCGCCAGATAGTACGCGGCGGTCGGAGTGGAGGTGGCGACGAGGTTTCCGCTGCCGCTCAGCGCGGTCAGCATGTTCGTCCCGAGTCCCGAGAAGGTGATGGTGGAGGAGGTGGCGATGATGTCCCCTCCAATGAAGGTGTTGCCGGAAAGATAGGTGTTGTGCGCGACAATATCATTGCCGATAAAATTATGCGTACCTTCTACTTCTATATCATAGACCTGCTCGGCGGGGAGGCGTTCGATCTTCGTTACCGTCTCCCAGACCGCCGTCTTGCCGTCCCTTGACTGCACGGCGATTTCCGAGCCCTCTCGTATCTCTGCCGCTTTTGTCCACACACCGCCCTTGACAAATGGGCGGGCGTTTTGATAGGATGTAGCTACACCCGCAACAAATCCGTCAAACGCGTCTGTTGCACGATAAAGTGGGGTAGCTGTAATGGCTACTCCATTGTCGTTTATGTCTACTGTAGCTACTTTAAGAAGTGCGGCCAAACGACCGATATCTGCAAAATGGTTCTTAAACATGATCTTGAGGTCACGAGCAGTTCTACTCGCAAATCCAAAAAGATGTACTCTTGTTTTAACAGCACGCAAATATTCCAGTACCCAGAAGAAATCTCCGTCACCAGTAAACACTACGGCACTATCATATTCTTTTTCTGTCCGCATCATCTCAAAAGTCATTCTGGAATCAACGTCTCCTTTCACTTTGCCATCAGCAAATCTCTTGGTTGGAACCAATTTAACTTCATACCCCAACTTCTGTAGATTTTCATGCAACAGAAGACGGTCGGGGTTGTTGCTTGTGCCGCTGAAGTAGAAAATCTTGGAAACTCCGTAGCGGGTCATCAGATAGTGGCGCAGTTTTACAAAGTCAACTTGCCAGCCAGCTTGTTCAGCTCCTTTATAGACATTGGAACCGTCAATGAACGCAAAAACCCGAGCGTTGCTGTCATTTTGTTTGTGAGTTATAATAGCTTCCATTAACGTTGCCCCGCCTGAAAAGTCGGGGTTCTTGTTTTGAACATTTTTCGGCAACACCAAATACGGATGGTTCCCCGTGGTGCGAATCGTCTTGCCGCTCGCGGTCGTGAGCTTGAAGATGGGTTTGGTACCCATATCCATGAGCGCGTTCACGCGGCTCCAAACGATTTTGCCGGTGCACTCGTCAAGCGAGGCGATTTCGTCTCCCTCTTTGACGTCCTTAATCTGGACCTCGTCATAGTCATAGTCCGCATCCGTGTACCCTTTCGCTCCTTTCTTGCGCCGTCTGCGACGAAGGCGCGTATCACCCGTTACGCACTGCCCGTGCACGGAGAGCAGTTTTGAGGGAGTGGTGGTGCCAAATCCCACATTCCCTCCCAGGAATGCCGCGGCATAGTTGCTCCCTGCTCCCGTGTTGGCGTTGACGGTGAGACCGTAGGAGTTGGTGGTGGAGGCGTTGAGTGCAGAAGCGCCGATATATATGGAGTGGGCGTTTGTCGTGGTGGCGTTCGTTCCCGCAAGAGGCGCTCCGGTGATTCCAAGTGTCGCAAGGTCGGTAATGAGTCCCGCTCCCCAGCTCGTGAAGGCGTGCGTGGCGGCGTCAATGCGGATGTCGCGTTGGAGCGCAATGGTGTTGTTGGTATGCGTCTTGGTGCGGTTGAGGTTCCAGTAGACGTCGGGAGCTTCAGTGCCTGCGGTGAGTCCCGTGTCTGCCGCTCCGGTCAGAGTGAAGTAGGCAGTGCTTCCAGTGGTGCGGGCGCTCTCCGTCATGGTGAGCGAGGAGGTGGCGGTGAGCGCGCCACCGAAGAAGGAGGTGCCGGAGACGAGTGCGTCTCCGTGGACGGCGAGGAGTTTGGAAGGTGAGGTGGTGCCGATGCCGACGTTGCCTTGCAGCACCGTCTTTGTCACGCTCGTGTTACCCAGTGTTACGGAATTACTGCCGTTTCCTGTCGCGTTGTAACCGATAACTGTTTCGTTTGTGTCCCCGTCAGCAAAAGCCATGGTCTGCGCACCAAGATAAACCGACGTGTTAGAGGTCTGATTAGAAGTAACACCGCCGGTAATATAACGTCCTGCGTTGAAACCAACAGCAATGTTCTCGTAGCCGGTAGTGTTTCTGGCGAGGGAGTAAGCACCGTATGCGGCGTTATTATAACCGGCGGTATTGAAGTAGAGAGAAGAGTCGCCGTTCGCAGTGTTCTCGTACCCAGTAGTGTTTGAGGTAAGAGCGGAACTGCCGTTCGCGACGTTTTGGTATCCAGTGGTGTTTGAGGTAAGGGCATAGGGGCCGTTTGCGATGTTGTTGTAACCGGTGGTATTTGCAAGAAGAGCTTGGTACCCCAACGCTGTGTTGTAGCTTGCCTCAGATGTCTGCGTGGCGGTGCTCCCCATCGTCGTATTCCCCGCCTCTTTGCCGATAAATGTATTGAAGCCTTCCGTGGTTACCGTTCCATTGTTTCCATAATTGAAGTCGGAGATGAACAAACTACCGCCAACATAGATACCTCCTACGCTCGAGCTGCCCGCGTTCGTCTTGCTCGGCAGATACAACTGGGTCGTAGACGCCGCGCCATTCACTTCAAGCTTATAGGCCGGACTCGTAATCCCAATCCCCACGTTCCCCCCATTGGTCACGATAAAGTTGGTGGCCGTGGACGAGCCGATGACGAAAGAGGGGCCGGAGATGCCGTTGGGGTTGACCGAGAGAAGACCCCAGGGGGAGGTGGTGCCCACTCCCACATTCCCCCCCGTTGTCGCAAACCACGCACCCTGAGAAGTGGAGAGCGAAGTTGAAGAAGCGTAAGTTGCATTGAGCAAGTTCCCACTTGTAAAAGTCAGGTCGCTGTCGTCCGTGAATGCACCCGCGGTCGTGAGAAATGGAATGCGGGTGGTGGTGAGTGCGGAGACGGTGAGGTTGGTGGTGGAGGCCGTACCGAAGTAGCCGGTGCCGGAAACCGTGAGCGCGGTACTGCTGGCGTACGGGAGAATACTTGCAATGGAGGAAGTCGCCAAGTAGTACGCGGCTGTCGGTGTTGACGTCGCCACAAGATTCCCACTTCCGTTGATGGACGCGAGCATATTCGTCCCGAGTCCCGAGAAGGTGATGGTGGAGGAGGTGGCGATAATATCTCCACCGATAAAGGTATTGCCGGAAAGATAGGTGTTGTGCGCCACGATGTCGTTCCCAATGAAGTTGTGCGTGTCTTCAATCTCAACATCGTATACGCGCTCTTGCGGAAGAAGCGAGATGCTCGTTATTTTCTCCCACGCGGGCACCTCTCCGTGTGCCACCGCGATATACTGCCCCACCCTAAGCTCTTTCACCTTGAGCCACTCGCCATGCTTGACAAATGCCGTCCCTTGGTATAACCTTGAGGTATCGGAAAGCGCCTGATGGCTCTCGGAACCGCCTCCTCTGTGTTGCGGGAATGAAGCTCTAAGGGCGCTTTCTGCTTTCTCCATGTCGGCAAGCGTTGCAGTATAAGACGCTTCCGCGCGCCTCGTGTGTACGCCGTACACCGCATAATGTGCAGGCGACTTTTTACCTATCGGCGCAAAGGAAACTTCTACGGACGGGAACGCAATATGTATTATGCGGGCGATGACATCGTCGTGCCCACTGTAGTCCGTGTCCACCACAAGTTCGTGTACCCGTGCGCCCATGCGCTCCAAGGCCTCAACAATCGCTGTTGCGTATATGGCCGGCGCGCGCTCGTGCGGGGAGCGGCGCAAGCGGTCGCGGAGCTCTTGTTTGACCTTGCGCGGAATGATAAGCGTGAAAGAGCACTCCGTGTTCGCAACCGCGACGACCGTGTCGACGTTGTAATCTTCAACCTTCATTGAAAGGTCTGCCTCAAAGCGATAGAGCTTTTGATGCGGGGTTTTGGGTGCTTCGCTCGTGCGGACAAAGTACGGATGGTTTTCGGTGGTGCGGATGGTGCGGCCAGTCTGCGTGATGAGACGGTACAGCGGCTTGATTCCCATATCCATAAGCGCGTTCACCCTACTCCAAACAAAGCGGCCTGTTTTTTCGTCAAGCGATTGGATTTCGTCGCCCTCTTTGATGTCAACGATTGCTACCTCATCATAGATGTAGTCGGATTCCTCAAGGTCTGACCTTTCTCCCGATGTAAGGTCAGACCTTTTCCCTCCGACTTTCCCCTTCTTTCTGCGTCTCCTGCGGAGCCGCGTATCCGCCGTCACGCACTGCCCGTGTACCGAAAGGAGTTTGGAGGGAGAGGTGGTGCCGAATCCGGTATTCCCTCCAAGAAACGCGGCAGCGAAGTTGTTCGTCGCTCCCGTGTTGGCGTTCACCGTGAGTCCATAAGAGTTGGTGGTGGAGGCGTTGAGTGCAGAAGCGCCGATATATATGGAGTGGGCGTTTGTCGTGGTGGCGTTGGTGCCTGCTAATGGTGCGCCCGTGATACCGAGGGTGGCGAGGTCGGTCAAGAGTCCCGCTCCCCAGTTCGTGAAGGCGTGGGTGGCGGCGTCAATGCGGATGTCTCGTTGGAGGGTGATGGTGTTGTTGTCGTGGGTCTTGGTGCGGGCAAGGTTGAAGTAGACATCGGTCGCTTCCGTACCGGCAGTGAGTCCGGTGTCAGCCGCTCCGGTTAGGGTGAAGTAGGCGGTTGCGCCCACGGTGCGGGCGGCGGAGTTGATTGCCACAGTACTCGTTGCGGTAATGCCGGCTGTCGTGAGGTTACCGGAGAGAAGCGCATTCCCCTGTACCGAGAAGAGTGAGCCGGGTGTCGTCGTCCCGATGCCGACGTTGCCGCTCGCGAGAATTCTGAACAGGCTTGAAACAACATTTGTCGCCGTAGTTGAAGAAACATTGAAGAGGTCGGTTTGTGAGCCGAGAGTATTTGCAATATCAAGCTTGGCGAGAGGAGTAGTGGTGCCGATGCCGACATTGCCGGTGTTTGTGATGCGTACCAACTCATTTCCCTCATGACTGCCGAATTTTATGGCGCCTGTCGCGTTACCGTTATTGAATACTACGCTACCGGATGCAGGCCCCCACATAGTGAGGTCTGTCAGGTAAGTAAAGTATCCATTGTTTCCCGCCGCCCCGAACAATAGATTGCCGGTAGTGAGTTGGATGTTTGAGCCGAGAGTGGCATCGCCGGATAGCGTAAGTGTAGAGGTGGCGGTGATGGCTCCGCCGAAATACGAGAGGCCAGAGGTGTAGGTATTGCCGTGGACGGCAAACAACCTGCTTGGAGATGTCGTTCCAATGCCGACGTTGCCCGACACCGTAGCAAAGGTCGCTCCCGCTGAAGTCGTGAGGAAGGTGGTGGAGGCGTAGGTGGCGGTCAAAAGATTCCCACTGGTGAAGGTAAGGTCAGCATCATCGGTGAACGCTCCTGCCGTGGTGAGGAACGGAATCCGTGTGGTGGTGAGGGCGGAGACCGTGAGGTTGGTAGTGGAGGCGATGCCGAAGTAGCCCGTTCCCGAAACAGAGAGCGCGGTACTGCTAGCATACGGGAAGATGCTCGCGATACTGGACGTCGCCAGGTAGTACGCGGCGGTCGGTGTTGAAGTCGCCACAAGATTCCCGCTTCCGTTAATTGACGCGAGCATATTCGTCCCGAGTCCCGAGAAGGTGATGGTGGAGGAGGTGGCGATAATGCCGGCAACTGAAAGATTGCCGGAGAAGAGCGCGTCACCGTGCACCGAAAAGAGTTTGGAGGGGGATGTCGTCCCAATCCCGATATTTCCCAAGAAATATCCGGTGCCGTTGTCGAGGAACGAGGCGAGCGTGGTGGAAGCGTTGTTGGTGAGTTCAAAGAGTTGGCCGGTTCCGGTGCCACTGCCCCAAACTGAAAGTTTGGAGTAGGGAGTGGAAGTGCCGATACCTACAAGACCGGCCGAGCCGATTATCATCCTCTGTGTTCCGGCCGTGACGAACTTGAGCTGGTCGTTGTCGGCTCCCGCGCTGTCTTCCGCGCTGATGTAGGTGTCCTGGTCAACATCAATGAGTCCGCCAAGCGAACCCCAACTGCTACCGCTGTATCCTTCAAACTGGGTGGTGGAGGTGTTGTAGCGAATGGTGCCGATGTACGGAGAACTTGCGCGCTGTGCCGTGGTGCCGTTTGGAATAGTGAGACCATCGGTGCCGTCAATGTGGAGGATGGAGCGGGGGCTCGTCGTCCCGATGCCGACGCGATTGGTTTGGAAATCATACACAAACCCGCTTGTTTCAATCGCCAGTCCTCCGGCGAAGGTAGAGGTCGCGGTCGCGGATGAAGCGGAGAGAGTCACGCCGGTGACGGTAGAAGTCGCGGTAAGCGCGCCGCCGAAGAATGAGGTACCGGAGACGTAGGAGTTGCCCTGCACGGAGAGCGTTGACGTTGGTGTCGTGGAGCCGATGCCGACATTTGACGAGCGGTAGATGTCGGAGCCGGTCTGCGTCCAGTTGGAGAACACGGCGGCGGTGCCGTTTTGATAGAGCGAACCGGTGAGATTGATGTCGCCCGCGACCGCGAGAGTGAAAGCTGGAGAGGTGGTGCCGATGCCGACCTTGCCCGAGCTTGTGACAATGAGCGCGGTGCTTGTCGCCGTCGGCGTGGAGGTCGAGATGAGGAAGAGTGGCGCGGTGGAGTTTGAAGCCCCAGCGACTGCGAGTTTAGCTTGAGGTGAGGTAGTGCCGATGCCGACATTGCCTGAATTGGATTCAACTACAAACTTGTCTGTCTGTACCGCAAATCCTCCCGCGAAGGTAGAAGTGGCGGTCGTAGAGGTGGCGACAAAGTAAGGAGAAGAAATTGAGGACGTGGCAATAATGGAAGAAATGGTCAGAGAACCTCCGACAGAGACGTCGCTTGAGAAAGTGCCGGTGGTACCGGAGAAGTTGGAGGAGCCGGAGATGGTGAGGTTGGAAGCGGAACCTCCGGTGAAGGTGCCGTTCTGAAAGGTGCCGGTGGTGACGGTGGGGTTTTGGAGGGAGACGTTGGTTAAGCTGTCGATGTTGAAGGCTGGAGCAGAGACGTTTTGGTAGACGTTACGGATTTCGGTGGTGTTACCTGTAGTTTGAGCGGAAACGGAGTAGATTTTGGAAGAGAGGGCGTTGTTCAGTTGGTTTAGCTTATCCTGCACTTCCTCCCTTGTCATGTAGGATGCGACTTGTCCCGTTACAGGCAGGGCTTGCCCCGTCGGCTGTAACGGGACGAACTTTTGGACGATGGGGGTTGGGATTGAGCTTCCCGATGCCGGAGGTTGTCTGACGCCTGTGGTATCTTCCGTGGGAGCGGGCGAGACAGGGACACGTTGGGGTGGAGTGGAATTGGTTGGTACGTTGTTAGGTTGGTAAGGAGGAGGGGCGACGGCGAGAGTGACCGTTTCTCCCGTTTCTGTTGGAGTGAGAGAGGTCGGAGCGGCCGAGTCCGCAAGGTTCCGACCGGTTCTGACCGCGTCGGGAGAAGGTGCTCCGGCGCCCCGATTACTATCGGGGGTCGGGGTCAAAACGTCAGACGTTTTGAGAGTGAAGAGCGTGGCCAGGGTTTCTGAGGTTTTGTTAATGACGCTGTTTACGGTGTTGTTAATACCTAGAGCGAGAGTGTCTACCGTGTGATTGACCGTGTCGTAGATACCGACGGCGAGAGATTGGGCTGCTTTGGTGAAAGTGTTGGTGAATGAAGACCAGACGCTTGCCCCGAGAAAGCGGGAGGAGGAAACTATCGAGGAAAAAAGTTCGGGAGAACTTTCCAGAGCGGCGGCAACGGAGGTGCCGGCGGAATGGAGAGAGCCGGCGAGGTGAGAAACATTTTTAGAAACATCCTCCGCGAGCGACAAAGTAAAATCTTTAGGATTGGTCAAAAAAGAGGTTGCAATATCTCGGGAACTTTCCGCGGTGTATCGGGCAACGGAAAGAGCGTCCTCAAAAAAAGAGGAAGCGGAACGCACGGTAGTCGAAGCGCCGACGGAAGTATAACGAGCCAAATTATTTTGAGCGCGGGCAAGTGCGACGCGAATACGTCCCGGCGATAAAACTTCGGCAACCGCGGAAGCACCGGAAAAAATCCCCGCTTCAATTCCGGAAAAGGCGGCGGTCAGTTTTTGAGAAGCGCGCGCCGGATATTCGGTACGGGAAAGAAAGAACGTGCCGAAGACAAGCGTAGCTGATATAGCAAACGTCCCGACCTTACTCAAAAGTTCAGTATTGCCTGGAGAGAGTTTTGGAACATAACGGGAAACTTTTAACTTGACCGGAAAGCGTTCGGGTTTGGAAGAAAGCGGGAATAGAGGCGAATGACTTTTCTGGAGCTTAGGGATAAGTGGGACCGGACCGGACTCGCTTGCCAAAGAAGGACTGGAAAAAACGTCAGCCGAGATGACCTTTTTTTCAGTTTGTAAAACAAGAGTATCTCGGCTAAACGAGGACAATAAATTTTCATTCAAGACGACGCCGGAATCAGAAAAAGAAGTAATTGTTTTCGGCGCTTCCGGAGCCGACGATACCGTTTCGGAAATAAATTCAAATATTTTTGAGGCATTTTGAGCGAGACTGGACTCTTTATGCTTCAAAATTGATTCCTTACTCACGAACCACGTTCTTCCGACCATTCGAGATTCAACTTTTCCTCCTCGACAAAGTTGTCCGATGTAGTCACTCGTATAGCCCGCTATCCGTGCGGCATCCTTTGACGATATAAATTCTTTTCCTGAAAAATTGAAACTCTGAGTCATGTATTTCTTAGTAAAAATTATACCTCAAATAAGGGAAAAAACCTAAAAACTGTGGATAGCTAAGCTTTTCTCGCCTGCCCGAGATTATTGTTTCCGGATGCATTTTAAAACTTCAAAGTTCTTGATAAATCAGGGGTAGACTCTAAAAACGGTAACGACCCCAACTAACTAACATGAGGTATAGCCGTTTATCGAAAGAAAGGGTTACAGGAGTGACGCGTGTTAAACGCCCATAACTAAACCTCAAAAAAAGCGGTGAAAATGTAATCATTGATAAAGAGTTATCAACAGTTACTACTTTTGATAGTAACGTTGAGTAAAGTATAATAATGTCATGAACAATAAATTCATGTTAATAAAAGAGGCTGCCCTGTTCCTGCAGGTCTCAAAACTTACGCTTCGAAATTGGGACCGTGCGGGTAAACTTACAGCTTACCGCCATCCAATAAGCAACTACCGCGTATACAGGGTTGAAGACCTTGAGAAAATTATCAAACGGATGGAGTCCGGCGAAAAGCCGATACGCCCTAAAAAGTTAAAGCAGAGAAAACTAAACGTAATACACCTGAAGGACTAGGTCAAAAAAAACGGGGTTCGGTTCGCCGCGGCGAACCGAACCCCGTTTTTTTGTTTTAGAGAATTTAATATGTTTAACCAACTACAGAGACGATAATCTTTTTTAGCATCTCCGGATTAGCCGAACCCTTGGTCGCTTTCATTCCCTGCCCCACCAAAAATTGTAACGCCGCTTCTTTGCCCCCCTTGTAATCTGCGACGACCCCGACGTTCGCGTCGACAATCGTTTGAACAATTTTTGTAAGCTCACCCTCGTCACTCTTTTGCATCAGTCCGCGTACGTCCGCGATAACCGAAGGCGCTCCGCCTTCTGTGTACATAATCGCCAAGACATCTTTCGCTCCTCGCGAAGAAAGGTCTCCTTTCTGAATCATGGAAATGAGAGCCGCGAAATCCTTTGGGCTGAATTTAAGATTTGAAAAAGCAACATCGGCCCCCTCCCCTTTGGTCAGACTCATAAGGTCAGAGGTTACGTAATTTACGGCAAGCGATACGGCGGATAATTCTTTCAGAATAGCCGCTACCGCTTCGAAAAATTTTGCCGCTTCCTTGTACTCCAAAAAAATCTTGCTAGTTTCCTCACTCACGCCAAACTCCTTCGCATACCTCTCACGCTTCTCCCAGGGCAACTCGGGTAACACCAACCGCTCCGGAGAAAACTCCGGCATCTTGCTTATCATAAGTTTGGGCAAATCTGGGTCCGGAAAATATCGATAATCGTGAGCGTCTTCTTTAGCTCGCTGGGAATAGGTTTCCTGTTTCGCTTCATTCCAACCTCGCGTCTCCTGTACCACACTTTCCCCCACATCCAACAATTCCTCTTGCCGACGCGCTTCGTATACAATCGCCCGCTCGACAGCCCGAAACGAATTAAGATTCTTCACCTCCACCTTTGTCCCTAGTTTTTTTCCGCCTTGTTCCGTGTTCTCGTTCCGTGTTGCTTCCGTGTCCGTTGCTCTTGCGACGGAAATATTGGCTTCAACTCTCATCTCTCCTTTTTCCATATTAGCATCGGAAACTTTGAGGTAACGGAGGAGAAGCTGAAGTTCTTTAGCGAAATCACCGGCGGTCTTGGCATCATGAATCACCGGTTCGGTAACAAGCTCCATCAAGGGTACCCCTGCCCTGTTAAAATCGACGAGGGAATACGATGACGACTGACCATCACGATGACCGGACTTCTTGTCATTGTTATCGTTATTATCCCCCCCCTTATCATAGTGCAACGAAGTTGCCGTATCTTCTTCAAGGTGGACACGCGTCAGCTCGACTCCCGCAAGGGTGCCTCCGGAAACCAGTGGATACTTATATTGGCTCAACTGATATCCTTTCGGGATATCGGGGTAAAAGTAGTTTTTACGGTCAAACTCGGTAAAATCCGCAGGCTTTCCGCCAACCGCTACTCCCACTTTTAAAACGTGCTTAACCGCCTCGTAGTTTATAACGGGAAGCGTACCGGGGTGACCCATGCAAATAGGACAAATATTAACGTTCGGACGTGTTTCGTCCGCGTCATTCTTGGAATCACAGAACATCTTGGTTTTGGTTTTGAGTTCAGCGTGAATTTCAAGCCCAACTGTCAGTACGTAGTCTTTCTTTAACATGATGAAAAGTGTATAGTAAAAAAAAATAATTGGCAATTCTACGAAATGGCAAACGTTTACCTCCTCTATTCGCCACTTATTAACTATTCCTCATTATTTACAATTAATCCCTAGGGTTAAGTTACAAATATCAAAAACTCCAACGGGTAAAAAAATAGTTCTGAGCTCTCCGACAAAAACCGCAAAATCATAACTTAAAAATCTTCCGAAAAAACTTATCGTTACCGATATTAACCGCATGTACAAGCCGTAACTCCTCCTCCCGCAAAAGAAAAAAAGACCTAAAAAACTCAACCTCCTTTTCACAATCAAACGGGTACAACCACACACTTTTTTGATACCTAACAAAACCAACGCGCTTCAATAAAGTACGCAACGCATTTCTCGCTGAAGTTCTCTCGTGTTTTATGTCAAAAAGCACAAGCCGCCACTTCTTGTCCCATGCCACTTGTCTTTTTACCTCAAAACCTCTCAACAACTCGTAACACTTGGCATGACGAACCGCGTCTCCACTCAGACAAATAGCATTGTAGTTTTTGCGGGGCAAAACAACAAGCGCTCCCTTTTTCTGTAAGGAGTAAAAAGAGTTTCGTAATTGTGTTTTGGAATATCCATAGCCACGTTCTTCGGCAACTTTCATAAATACAGCAACGGCCGCAATGTGGGGAAAACTGACCGCCGCAAGAGCGGCCCCCATACAAAATAGATCATAAATTAAGTCATCTTCCCTTATTTTCTTCTTCGCTAGCCGTACTATGTTTTTAATCTCTCCTATCATTGCCTCCAATTATACTCCTACTTACAACTTATCCCTAGGGATAAGTTGTAAGTAGGAGTATAATGTAAAAGTAGAGAAAAACTGACGTCGTGCAACACCCGGTGTTGCACAGAACCGACACTTTAGTGCTTTTTGAGCAGGACGAGCAAATCCTTGCGGAATTTTTTAAGCGACTCATCGTCAATAATGGAAACCGAGAGAACATAGTCACACGTTTTGGTGAAAGTTCTTTTCTTTTTGGCAAGTTCAACCGAGGAAACAAGGTCAGTTTTGGTAAGAATAATAACCTCGGGCTTTTCCAAGAGCGCGGGATTATGCGCTTTGAGTTCGGCACGAATGGTTTTGTATACTTCAAGCACGTTCTCGTTCTCAAGAGAAATGCAGTGCAACAAAACATGTGTTCGTTCTATATGGCGGAGAAACTTATGCCCCAACCCCTTCCCTTCCGACGCGCCCTCAATAAGCCCTGGAATGTCCGCCAAGATATACCCGTAAAAGTCCCCGAGGTTCGGTTCAAGAGTGGTAAACTGGTACGAACCGACTTTAGCGTTAGCGTTTGAGAGTTCGTTCAAAAGCGATGACTTGCCGGCATTAGGCAAACCAATAAACCCCGCATCCGCGACCAACCGAAGCTCAATGAAAAAATCGGCTTCCTCCCCCGGCTTACCGGGAGTCCATTCGTAAGGGCGGACATTCTTGGAGCTTTTGAAATGCTCGTTACCGTACCCGCCACGGCCACCGTTCAATAGGACTACAGTTTCACCTTCTTTCAAGAATTCAACAACTTTGTCAGTTCGTGGATTAGTCACTACCGAACCAACCGGCAAAAGAATTTCCAAATCAACGCCATTCGCGCCATGCATACTTTTGGATTTGCCGGACCCTCCGTTTTCGGCCCGAAACTCTTTTTCGTGCCTGTACTTAGCAAGAATACCGACATCACGAACGGCCCGCACCAACACGTTACCCCCGTTTCCACCGTCACCACCCGCTGGTCCGCCGTACTCTTTGTGTTTTTCATGAAGCCACGACACAATACCGCGGCCGCCATTGCCCGCTTTCATGTGGATATTAAGTTCGTCAACAAAAGCCATGTTAAAAAAATATTTAATTTCTAATTACCTAATTCACCTAATAAAATTTCAAAGGAATAATTCATAAATTTCTGCATTTGTTTATTTAGCATTTTATTAGAAATTAGGTGAATTAGACAATTAGGAATTGAGAGCCTGCCTTACAAGCGCGACTGCTCCTTCTTTCGATTTCGCTACCGCCATAAATCGGCCGACGTGGCAAAAAACCGCGTCCGACACACCGGTTATCCGCGCGAGTTCTCCGTCACGCTTTCCCGCCCAATCCAATGGCAAATCTTTCCGATTCTTAAAAGAAGAGGTGTCGTCGCGAATGGCTTTGACATTCCACGAACCGTCGGGGCGCGGGGAAATCGAAAACAAAGGTTCGGAAAAACCGGAGAGTGTTTCCTCGTTTGGGTAAAAAGCGTCCAAAATAATAAGCCTTTTGTCCGCAGCCGCCTCGTACGCCTTTCTCACTAAAACCGCTGCGCCAATTTGGGCTTTCGCGTGCGCGACCTCGCGTTTCAAAACCTGTCCCGCCACAGCCACGGCCTCAAGAAACCGTGCGTCTAACCCGTCCATGCCCTCCTGCCAAGTCGGCCGAAGATTGTGAATATAATCATCGACACAATAAGGCGCGACCCCGACAAACGTTTTTTTATAAATATCCACGCCGTTATCTCCGGCATCAACAGGAGCAACAAGATTGGAACCGACAAGCGCCGCGACCGTTTCCGAACCGGCAATTTGTCCACCGAACTTCAACCAAACAAGACCAAACGCGGCGTAGGGAATAGTATTGTCCCCTGCCCGCGCAGACAGGCGCTTTCCCGCTCCGCCCTCCTGATGATGGTCAAAACGGTTTTTCTCCGCGTCATAAATTCCCCCGACATCCACGACAAAATCCGCTTTGCGTATAAGGTCCTCGTCGCGAGTGCGTATCACGGTAGAAACCGCGGGAGTGGCTTCAAGCAGGGCCAGTAGGGACGCCACGGCAAAAACATCATCGGAATGAAATACGCCGTTATGCGTCGCGATGACTACCTGTTTTGACATCATGCCGTTACTATATCAGAACCAAGGAGAAGAGGAAACAAACAGACTAAACAGCTTGGCGTTTCATGGTCTGTATCGATTTGAAGAAAAACCAACCAATGATAACAAAGGTGATGGCGGGAGAAAGCCAAGACGGAACATGGATGCCGAAACCGTCAGCAAGCATAATGACTCCCAAAATGAGAATCGAATACATAGCGCCATTTTTCAGAAAAACAAATTTCTTGACCCTGTCAATATTCCCTATCGTCAACTGTCGTACCACAATCGCCCCGATACCGTTACCGATAAGAATAAGCGGAACAGAAAGCGTAAAAGCAAAAGCGCCCAACACACCGTCTATGGAAAAACAAGCGTCAATGGCTTCCAAATACATGATTTTTGACCAATCGGAAAGTTTCTCGCTACCCTCAAGCATTTTTTTCTCCATTGATTCGGCGTTTTCCTTAAACCCGTGCACCATGAAAAAGCCGGTGGACCCTATAACCGCGCCGAGCGCGGTAGTCGGGTCGATCTTAATGCAAACCCACACTATGGCGGTCAGAATGACCGAGGCGGTCGTGTAAAACCACAATCCGTGACGATGAATAAATCGCTCACCGACAAGACCGTATGTTTTATCCTCAAGAAAAAGCCAGTGTAAAAAAAGAAAAACCAAAAAGACACCGGCACCGACCAAAAGCGGCGGGGCGGATTTTTCTATTGCCGCGTGAACCTCGGGGCTCGAACTTAGGGTCGCGACAAGCGCCTGCCACAAAGAAAGGTCGCCGCTTGTGAGCCAGATAATAATCCATGGCAACACCCCTCGTACCAGAAAAACAGCAAGCAATATCCCCCACAGAAGAAACCACCGCCGGGCCTTCTGCCCCATTTTCGCCAAAACCTCAGCGTTAATAACGGCGTTATCAACGCTGTTGATAATTTCAAAAAGAACGAGACCGAGAATGGTAAGAAGTGCCGCCATCTTGTTTGGCTATTTCGGCGTTACGGCGTTACCCATAATAGAGGGATACATATCGAGAAGCGCCATAAGGAGCGCCGCCAAAATCGGTCCGACAAGAAAACCGAGCGGACCAAAAAAGGCGAAACCGCCAAGCACACCCAAGAGAACCAAGAAGGGGTGAACTTTAAGCCCTCTTTCCATAAGGTAGGGTGCCAATATATTGTCGATAAGACCTATGATTACCACGCCCCAGACTAAAAGTCCGAAAGCGGAACCGGCCGCACCGGTCCAAAACAAAAAAACAATCGCGGGCAGCACCACAAGTGCCGTGCCAAGATTGGGCACAAGAGCCGCTATGGCCGCAAGCGAACCCCAAAGCATCGGATTTGGCACTCCAAAAATAAAAAAACCTAGGGCCGCCAGAGCTCCTTGGATAACAGCGACCAAAAGAGAGCCTTTGACAACGGAGCTCACACCCTCGCTCAAACGAACCAAAATGCTTTCATCATAATTGTCCGAAAGAGGAGAAAGAGAGATAACACTTTTTCGAAAACGCTTACCATCGCGGAACAAATAAAACAGGGCAAGAAGCATCAAGAAAAAATTAAAAATCAAACTCATAATACTCGAAAACACCGAACCGATGTGAGTCAAAAGAAACGATAACCCTTCGCGGGCGTACTCCCTAAGGTCGGCGGAAAAATCGGGAATAAAACCTCTGATAAAATCATGAGCGGGCGACGTAAGCCGCTCAACAAAACTGAAATCAATGTTGCCCGAAACAATTTTAAAGTATAGGTTTTGAATATCATCAAACAGAAAAACACCAACGACAACCAGCGGCACGATGATAAAGAAAACGATGGCAAGGGTTGAAATAACCGCCGAAAGATTTTCGGAACCGCGGGTAAAACGATAAATCTCCTCGTGAAAAGAGTCGAATACGATACGAAAAATAACCGCGACGCACAAAGCTCCGAGGTAAGGCTTGAAAACCAAGAAACTGAGATAGAGCACCCCCACAATGAGGACGGTGAAAAAAATACCCTGTAGTCTTGAATTGGTCATATCGGTATCTAAACCACGGCCATTTAGGGACTTACGAACTTACTTTTAAGGAAAAACCCGCGAGCGCTTTTGGCGCCGTAATAAGTGGCAAAGAAAAAATTAAGGGCCAAAACCTGATTAATCACAAAAAATGTCCACTCCCCGCCCAGAGAAACCTCCGTGTAAAGCCTCATGGTTTGGTACTCAAAAATGACCAGCGCCGCGACCGACACCAGTATATTGAACAAAACCGCCGAGCGCATAAGGGGGTTAATCAACCCGGCGGCGAGACTGATGGCCACTACCGACAAAAGCGAGAATGTCGGACTCGCCGGAATGCTTTCGGAAAAAAACGGCAGCGACACAAGCATCACAACGCCGCCAAAAAGAAAAAACTTTCTCACAAGCTCTCCGTAATAATGCTCCTTGCCCAAGTACTTCTTGGCCGCGTTGTAGTCAACATCCATGATAGTACCTCTATTTTACAATAAAAGATTTGATTTCGGAAATTTCTCTTTCGAGGTTATCGAGTTTTTGATGAACCCCCGTGAGCATCATCTCCTCTTCCCGCACCTCAGCCTCGGTTTTCTCCTCAACCTTTTTTTCATGTCTGAGGCCCGACATAATGATTCTGTCTCCTATAAAAAAAGACACAAACAATCCGGTAACCAAAAGAACCAAGGCACTAAAAATCAAAGAAACATCCGGACTGAAAAAAAACGCCCACCAACCCCCCATACTTTCGAGTTCATCAGCCAAATTCCATATGCCCCGCCAAAAAATCACCACGGCAACGCCGCCGACACAGGCGTAGATGATAGGTGTCCGACTTAAGCGTCCACGCACCCTATCCTCAAGTTTATCGAAAAACCTTAAAATTTTTACCATGTGGATATGGGCCATTATACCCCCATACCAACCTTCCGAACAAGCGTGTGGGTTAAGTATGCAGGAATGACCCTTGAATTATGCTAGTCGAAACAATCTTGACTCCCGACCCCCAAACATACCGGAACCTTACTTGGTTTTTAATTCCAGTCTCTTAATTAGTTCTTTATACGCTTTCGCGTTATTTACCGCAAGCCAACAATTTGTTGGAACACTAACCGCGGCCAATAAATTTCTCTTGGCGAGAATCGGAAAAAGAACGCTCTCGAAATCCGTCTTCTTGTCTAAATCAAAATACTTGTCGAAATACGGATAAGATTCCGGAGACAATATGGTTACACCTATGTGCGTTGGTATGGGAATTTGCGGATACATCTGTATTTGTTTAACAATGTTATTTGAGATTTTCATGCCGGTAAACGCGTAAGGTGTCTCTTCAACTACCACCACGGTAGCCAAGACTCCCTCCGCTTCACTACGGAGATGGCCGGCGGCAACATGTCTTGGAAAACTTCCCGGAAACCCCAAAATAACATCATCCGGATTGTGGACAATGCAATAGTGATTTCTCGGAATAGCGCCTTTTATAATGGCGTGCTTAACAGCCCCGCCCTTTCCAACCGGTCTTTCCGGGTCGTAACTATAACGAATATTCACTCCGATGCTAGAACCGTCGCCGAGTCTATTTTCAATCGATTGACCGCCGTGATAAACCAACGCCACGAAATCCTTAAACCCCGCTTCACGATACATTCGAATTGCCATCTCAATCATACTATCTCCGTTTGGCAGTTGAAAAGCATTTTTGTTTACAGCCACGTTTTTAGTGACATCCAAGAAACGCGCGCTTTCTCCCCCGCTCATCAAAACCACGGTGGCCTGCTTAACAAATTTATTCCAACGGTCATCGGAAATTTGCCTCGGTTTTTTGAGGCTGGTAATTTTCTTCTTTAGTTCTTGTAAAGCCTTTTTCATACTCTTGTAACCACAATTAGACCATTTTAATTACTTTAAAAAACTAATCAAGCTTAAGCAGCCGCCCCTTCTTCTTCACCCAATTAAACGTCCTATAAAAATAAGTCATTACAACAACAAGGAAAAGCGCGTTCGAAACGGCCGCCAACAAGACAAAGTGCGCCGATAAGCTGCCACCGGCCAAAACAGCCCTCATACCTTCAAACACGTAGGTTGGCGGAAGAAGGTACGCGATAAACTGTATGGCCTGCGGCAAGACGGAAACGGGATAAAACACGGCGCTAAAGGGCTGGATAATGAGAAGAAAACCGAACGCCAGCACTTGCGCCGACGTACCGAAGCGCAGAATAATCGCCATGGAAAACAACGCGACCGTCCAACCGAAGACCAGCAAGTTTAGAAGAAAAGGAATGAGCGCGAAACCCAGAGTGAATATATTGAACGAGTACAGAAAGAACGCCAGGACCCCAAGTACAAGGCTGACTAAAATCATCTTCACCAAACCAAGCAATAGGGTTGAAAAAAGAAACTCAAAGATGGTGAGAGGCGAAACAAAAATATTCAACAAATTTTTCTCCCAGACCTCTTCAAGAAACGCCACCGAAATAGCTTGTTGGGCTTGATAGAAAATACCCCAAAGCACAATGCCTCCCAACAAAATAGTGACAATGTTCACGCTGTTCAATTGAAATTTTTCTATGTATAAACTCAAAAACCCCCACAAGAGAAGGTCCGCCACCGGCCAGTAGAAAATATCCAACAGCCGCGGAAAAGACCGCATGATGAGGTAGAGGTGACGGAAGAGAAGAGCGTTGATGCGATGGAGTTTCATAAAATTGTAGCGATTCTAATATACGAATTAATACTAATTATACTAATCGAGGCCAGTGTTTTATTCGTATCATTAGTACATTAGTATATTCGCATCGACACTTATTGACCTCTTGCGATATGAAGAAAAACATCGTTCAAATCCTGTTTGCCGTATTTCACTACAAGCTCCGCCGGTGTTCCCTCGTCTTTGATTTCCCCGTGATTGATAAAGATGACGCGGTCGTAAATCTCCTCGACCTCCGCCATGTTGTGGGAAGTATAGAGCATCGTCACCTGTCTTTCGCTCCGTATTTTAAGAAGCATCTGCCGCGTGCGGTCGGCGATATCGGGGTCAAGACTTGATGTCGGTTCGTCCAAGAGCAAAAGTTTCGGGTCGTTCAAAAGGGCTTTGGTAAGATTGAGCCGCGTAAGCTGGCCTGTGGAAAGCCGTGAGGTCATCTTACTTAAAAAATCCTGTATCTCGAAAAAGTCGGCCAGTTCGGCGATTTTACCCTTGATATCTTTCACGCCGTAAAGCCGCGCGAACGTTTTCAAATTTTCAATCACCTTGAGATTACCGGGGAGCGATACGTAGGGGGAAGAAAAATTCATAGCTCCCAATATTTCCTCGCGGTTACCTTTCATTTCCTTGCCGAAAATTTTCACCGAGCCGGATGTCGGGGTGATTAAATCCAAAAGCATTTGGATAGTGGTGGTTTTTCCCGCCCCATTCGGTCCCAAAAGTCCGCAAATCTCGCCCTCATACACATTGAAAGAAATACCCTTTACCGCCGGCACTTTGCCGAAATTTTTAGCGAGATTATTTACTTCAATAACTGTATTTCTAGGCGTCATAAAAGTTTCGGCCGGTTTTGTAACTGTCGATTAAACTCGGCACAACCGCGTAAAGCGGGGTCGGTAAATTATCCATATCGTACCAACCCCATAACTCACACTTGTCCGGCTCAAGCACTCTCGGCTCACCCGTTTTCCAATCGGCGACAAAACCAATATTTACGTAATGCTTCGGCGCGTACTCTTTTTCGTTATACAACCGTAAAAATCGGAGATTTTTAATTTCAATCCCCGCTTCCTCCATAACTTCTCGCGTAATGGACTCCGCAACAGATTCCATGTACTCCAAATGCCCGCCCGGAAAACAATACATTCCTTCTCCGTGAGAACCTTTACGTTTTCCCAAAAGCACCCTGCCGTCCTTCATCACCATCACCCCCAACCCCACTTTCGGTCGCAAATTTTTATCCGGTTCTGCCATAATTTTACTTTTGCGATACAACAAACTCCTTAATGTGCTCCTTGATATTTTTCCGCGCCTTCCAATCAAGCTCACCTCGGGAACGAGAAAGGTCTATCGACGAAGTCATTCGATTGCCGGCGCGCTCGGGAAGCATTTCAATTTCACCGCCAAACATTTTAGCAATATCCAAAATTGAATATTCTTCCTCCGCGCCCAAACCATAACCATCGCCAATACCTTTTTCACCGACCAACATAAGGCCGCGCACAATATCGTCGACATGGGTAAATATACGAGTCTGAGTTCCGGGAGAAACTACGGTAAGCGGTTTTCCTTTCTTCATTTTTTCCTTGAAAATACCAATGACGGTGGCGAAACCACCCGCTGAAATTTCGCGCGGACCATACACGTTGTAAAAATAAGTAATGGCGTATTTTAGCCCAAACCACACGCCGTAATTTTTCACCAATTCCGTATTGCTCGCCTTCGTCCACGCGTACGGGCTTTGGTCACGGCCAAGTCCCCCGTCGCCGAATTTAGTGCTTGAGCCGGCGTACACAAGCTTTGCTTCATTTCCGCGGCAAAATTCCAACACCGCGAACGTACCGTCTTTATTTGAACGCCAAACCGTTTCCATATCCTCAAAACTTTTTTCAACCCGAGCATATTCTCCTAAATGAAATACCAAATCGGGTTTTATTTTTAGTAATTTTGCAATATCACGCGTGTCGCCTTCAATATAAGTCGCTCCCGCAATGTGATTTTCTTTGGAACCGGTGGAATAATTATCAAGCGAATATACTTGATTGTCGGGGTCTTTCACCAACTGCTCTATGAGATTTGACCCGATGAAACCGGCTCCTCCAGTAACTAATATGATTTTCTTTTTTGATTCTTGCATAGTTCGTAGTCAAACAACTTCCCATTCATCATTGGAGATACCCGCCCGCCGTAAAATTTCAGCCAGAAGATGCCGGGAGATATCAGCACGATGCGGATTTGGAATATGAACTTTCAACCCGTCTTTCACCATAAACAAATGTCGACCACCAGAGTACGGCCCCTCAAAATGGAGCGCTCTGAATTTTCGAACCAACTTCCGCCAAGAAATACTTTTAGGCATTTCGCAATTCTCGCCGAGCAACTTTAAATTGAAACCCAGGAACCGCTTCTCGATCCCGCACCTTTAACAACAGCCAGTCTTCCAAAACTTCCCTCAACTCCTTTCTGCAACTCTCCACGCTCTTTCCGTTCGCCCACACGCCCGAAAGACCCGGGATTTCGACAAAATAACTTCCGTCTTTGAGAAGTTTATAGCGGGCAAACTTAAGCTTTTTAGCGATAAATTCATTAATCATGGACTTATCCTAACATAAGCGCTCTTCCCCGTGCAATTCCAAACTATAAGACTGATAACTAAACTCGTTGTCCGATAATTTCAATCCAGCGGGTCTGCTCCGTTGGGGTAACTTTTTTCCAGACGACTTTCAATCCGGCATCGGCAAAATATTTTTCCATTTCCGGTAAAAAGAAAAAGCTGAAGAAACGCTCGTAGGTGTGGCCGTAATCATGCTCAATTTTAACCTGTTCTTCTTGCTGACCCTTATTCGCCCCCTTAACGGCAACATACACAAAACCGCCCGAGTTAAGACGCTCTTTTAAGTTCAGAATCATGTTCGGCACTTCTTTCTTCGGAAAATGTAATAGACTCGCTTTCACATAGAGTCCATCAAACCGTTCTTGGAGCGAGTCGACGTCATTCATGTCCATGACCAAAAATTTACCGCTCGGCACTTCCCTTTTGGCGATTTCAATCAGTTTCTCGGAAAAATCGATACCGACAAGTGAAAGTCCATTTCTAACAAGATATTTTGAAGCAAGTCCCGCTCCGCAACCCACATCAAGCACCAAAACACCCTTCTTCAAAAAAGAAATAAACTTATCCGTACCCTCGTGCCACCACGAATCCGGCTGGTGCTGCCTAAACCAATCACCTGCTATTTTGTTGTACGTATCTTTAAGATTCATCTTACAAAGTATACTCCCACCCCGGCCTCCACGCTTTTGTCTTTCGCCAGTCCTCCGCAAAAGCCTGCTCCCATGTTTTACCCTTTAGCAAAACGTCAAGCGCGAGTTGGGGCGCTTTGTGGCTGACTATGGCCACGTGTTTGCCGTCATGCGACGACTGCTCCGCTCTCTGCGTTCGCGGGTTGCCGTCATGCGACGACTGCTCCGCTCTCTGCGTTCGCGGGTTGCCGTCATGCGACGACTGCTCCGCTCTCTGCGTTCGCGGGTTGCCGTCATAATTTTGATGTAAAAATTCGAGAAAATCGGCTATTCGGTTTTTCACGTCTTCACAACTCTCACCTTCGGGAAAACTCTCCGTGATATTTTTCTCCTGCATCGGCTCGACAATCAGTGACGACTTTCCGTTAAATTTTCCATAATTACACTCCCGCAATCGAATGTCTGCGATAATCGGCGCACCTTCAAAAACGATTTTCGCGGAATCGACAGCGCGTTTCAAATCGGAACAGAAAACAACGTCGAATTTTTTATCTTTGATATTTTCTTTTAGCTCAATTGACTGCCGCACCCCTAACTCCGAAAGTCCGACATCTTTCCAACCGGAAGAAATATCTTCTTCGTTATCAGTAGTAGTACCATGTACAAAATAGGTAATGTTTATCATATCCGTCCTCCGATATATTTATACCTCAGCACTTTTTTACCGTTTAATTCAACAGTATCCTTAAATATTTCCACCGGCCGTACCCACAACTTGGAAACTTCGTTGTCATAAAGCGCCCGATAAACCACAAAATCTTCGAGGGTCTCACTATGTTTCGCCACGCCCAAGACGCGATAACGTTTACCTTTGAAATGTTCATAAACACCCGTTTTGATTTTCATAACAATATAATAGTAACCCACCGTGGACGAATTTGACAAAAATCTTATTCCGTGGATAATGGTAAACACACGAAACAACTTCATACAGGTTGGGCGAAATGTACGGCAAAATGTTCCCGTACCTTTTTCGTCTGGCAATAAAACTGCCCTAAACGGCAGTGTGTTACAAGTACTTGATTTGTCATAAATCTCCTTATTTTAATTGAGTTTTTTAAACACCCTGCCCCTCAAAGGCGGGGTGTTTAGTTCTTGTGACGTAGGCAATTTGCCATACGTTTAAAAGGTCGAAATATTATTCAAGTAACTGGAAACAATGGAGTTCTTCACTATGGAAAAAAACGAAAAAGTTCTTTCATTCAAGTCGTACTTCGAAAGCATCGCCCGGACAAAAAAGGTATGGGTCTGGCTCATCGGACTCGTCAATCAAAAAAAGTGGCGGGGTTTAATGTGGTGGAGATACGGGACAATTCTCTTTACCATGGCGGTCGAACTCGCCGAACCGGGCGTCGTTGGAATCATTATCCAAGACATCGCGACCGGGAGGACCGACCGGCTAATCTACCTGTTTTCAGCTATCGTCGTTCTTGAAATTGTCGGGAGAGTCGCGAGATGGAAGTCCACGATAGCGCACGAGTGGATTTGGAGCATCAACACCGAAAGCTTTGCGGTCGGAATGACCAAAAGATTCTTCGAAAAATCACAAAGTCAGCACAAGGAAGAGAGTGACTTAAACCACGAGAGTCTGGACAAAACTCGGGACAAAGCTCAAGACCTCATGACAGGCAAATCGACAGATATGTTTGAGACAATCTGTCTCATGGTGATGGCACTCGTCTATCTCACCTTCCTGTCACTAACCGCGGGAATCGCCATGTTCGTAATCGCTGTCATTCACATCATGTGGAGCGCTTACAACAATTGGCGGGCGGAGGTCGTCTGCGAGGAAATCGACAACGACTTTCGCGCATTGAACCGCTATCTGGCGGCCCGGTGGCAAAACGTGGAACGTGTCACCACTTCCGCGAAACGGGAAAGGGAAATCCGGATAATCGCCGAACGCTCGCGGGAAATCTGCGGGCGGGACAGGGCTTTCTGGCTGTGGGAGAACGGTTCTTCCACGTTGCGTGAAGGCATCACATCACTGTGGGTTATCACCGTCTTCGCGCTTATGGTCCATGGAGTTATTCTTTCCGGAGGAAAAGAGGCGGGACTTCTTTTTCCAATCTGGATTTGGACCTCGGCCATTCGTGGAAACCTCTGGCGTTTTGGTTGGCTTGAACGAGAAATACGGAAACATATGCCAAGAATCAGGGCAACCATGAGCGTCCTAGAAAAACCGACACACGTGTCTGACTCACCAACCGCGACCGACCTTGTGCCAAATGGCGGGGTCAAACTCGCGTTTGAAAGAATCACGCATTCCTATCCGAAAGGCGAACCCGTCCTTCGGGACGTCAGTTTCGAAGTCGGAAAAGGAGAAATCGTGGCCCTTGTCGGACCCTCCGGGTCGGGCAAGTCCACTCTTGAAGCTCTAGCTATGCGCTTCATGGACCCCGACAGTGGGAGAATCGTCGTGAACGGTCAAGACTTGCGGGAAATCAAAGTCGATTCGTGGATGCGGGCGGTAGGGTTTATTCCCCAACACTCGCAAATCCTCGACGGAACCGTACGGGATAACCTCCTATACGGATTGCATGAAGAGGAACTCGCGGGAAAAGATTGGGAAGCGGAACTTCAAAATCTTCTCGCGAAACTTCGCATCGACTTCGGCAAGAGACCGGTGGGAGAAAATCCGCTCGACATCGTAGTCGGGCGGGACGGAGTGAAACTCTCGGGCGGACAGGCGCAACGTCTTATGATCGGAGCGGCGGTTTTGAAAAAACCGAGGTTCATGATTATTGACGAAGCCACAAGCTCGCTCGATTCGACTACCGAAAAGGCAGTTCTTCTAGGACTAGACGAACTGCTCAAAGGAGTGGGAACGCTTGTCATCGCTCACCGTCTTTCAACAGTGCGAAGGGCAAACAAGATTGTTGTCCTTTCCGGCGGCAAAATCGAATCCGTCGCAAACTCGTTTCGGGAACTTCACGACCAGTCGCCGACATTTAGGCGCATGGCCGATGACCAGGACTTGGAAATCGAATGACCTTAAAAGCGGGGTGTCTTACACCTCGCTTTTTTGTGTCCTCCCCGCGTACTCGTCTTGAATAAATTTCGGAGCGAACGGCAGATATTTTTTCTGTAAGTCAGGTGGGAGCGAGAAAAAATTGCCCTCCACCATACCGGAACATGTTTTTGAACCGCATTTACATTCCATCTTCCAGTCGTCGAACGCGCGTATCCTGTAATCGACACCAATCTCCTCCCCTTTATTTATATCACGATATGCCCGGCCTAAAATCCTGTCCTGCAAAAGCTCCTCAATGACGTTTGGTTCGCAAGAGTGATTTACAAAGCACGCCGGTTCTTGCATGAGTTCGTATGTATCAAGATCAACACGGTCAAGATGTTCCTGTTCATATTCCGACAAATTCTTCACCTCATTTTTCTTTACAAACTTCCCTCTCGAAACTGTGTACACAATTTCATCTTTCTTGAAATCACGCAAGGTGAAAACTCCTTTACCTTGGGTTAATGATTTTCTTACTTCAAGATGTCTCATTCTGTTTTTTTCGTCTGTGCAACACCCGGTGTTGCACATCGTCAAAGACCGTCCTTGATAAAAATCAAACTCCGTGACATTTCTTATACTTCTTACCGCTCCCGCATGGACACACATCATTCCTCCCCACTTTCTGACCGTCCAGAGTTTTTTCATGGGGCTTGCCGTCATGCGACGACTGCTCCGCTCTCTGCGTTCGCGGGTTGCCGTGGTGCTTGCGGTTTGATTCCCCATCACCCGAGCCGATAACTTGGGCCTGTTCGTGGACTTCGACAAGCCGACGCATTTCTTCGCGACTCGCCACTCCGACAGTACTAGTCTGGGGTGTAGCGATCATCGGAATCAGCCGAACAATCTGGTCGGCGGCGGCGGTTTCCATTTCCCGAAATAGTCGTAGGCCTTCTTTTTTGTATTCGACAAGAGGGTCGCGCTGGCCGTAGGCGCGAAGATTAACCGAACCACGCATGTAATCCATTATCTCAAGGTGTTCAATCCAAAACGTGTCCAACGCCTGAAGCATGAGTCTGCGGAGACTATTCGAAAATTCGGACTCCCCAATTGCCTGTTTTTTCTCCGAAACGGCTTTCGCTAAAGCATCATCGGCTCCCGCCATTTCAAAAAGCGTTTGTTCCAATTCCGCGACACTGCCGCGAAGAATATTGCGGCGGCGGCCATAAATAATGGTACGCTGGTGATTCAACACGTCGTCATATTCCAAAACGTGCTTGCGGGCGTCAAAGTTGAAACCCTCAATCTTGGTCTGCGCGGTTTCAAGCGAACGAGTTATCAAGCGATTTTCAATAGCTTGGTCTTCGGGAATATTGAAACGCCCCATCAAATTCTTAATGGTATCGGAAGCGAACACTCTCATGAGCGTGTCCTCAAGCGACACGAAAAACCGCGTCTCGCCGGGGTCGCCCTGTCTGCCGGAACGGCCGCGAAGCTGGTTATCAATACGGCGCGCCTCATGGCGTTCGGTACCAAGCACGAAAAGTCCTCCGGTCTTTTTCACTTCCTCGTACTCTTCGGCGGTCGCCGGATTTCCGCCAAGTTTGATGTCAACGCCTCTACCCGCCATGTTGGTCGCAATCGTTACGGCGGATTTTCGCCCTGCTTGCGCGATAATTTCCCCTTCCCGTTCGTGATTCTTGGCGTTGAGAACTTCATGCGACACACCTTCGGTCTTAAGATAGTGACTTAAAAGCTCGTTCTTTTCGATTGAAACCGTACCGATAAGCACCGGCTGGCCTTTGACGCAGAGCTCCTTAACCTTCCGAGCGATAGCTTTGAATTTTCCCGTTTCCGTTTGGAAAATCTGGTCGTTGCTGTCGCGACGAGCAACCGGTTTGTTGGTTGGCACCACAAGCGTGTCCGTGCCGTACACCTTGTAAAACTCCTCGGAACTCGTATGTGCCGTACCAGTCATACCGGATAATTTTTTGTACAGTCTGAAATAATTTTGGAACGTGATGGACGCCATGGTGCGAGACTCCTTTTGCACCGATACACCCTCCTTCGCCTCAACCGCCTGATGCAAACCCTCGCTCCAACGCCTCCCCGGCTGAAGACGTCCGGTAAATTCGTCCACGATAACCACTTGGTCGTCCTTCACAACGTAGGCTTTGTCACGCACATAGAGCGCCTTGGCTTTTACGGCGCTTTCCAAGTGGTGAACATACTTGATGCCTTTTTCGGTATAGATATTATCGACGCCTAATTTTTTCTCGGCTTTTTCAATACCACTATCGGTCAACGTGATAGCGTGCATTTTTTCGTCCACCTTGTAGTCCTCGTCCTGTTTCAGAGTTTCCGCGATTTTGGCGAACGTACCGTACAAGTCCTCCGAGTCAACGGTGGCCGCCGAAATGATAAGCGGCGTCCGCGCCTCGTCGATTAAAATCGAATCCACTTCATCTACAATGGCAAAATTGAAATCGCGCTGGCGAAGTTCCCCCTCGTCGTAAGAAATGTTGTCACGCAGATAATCAAACCCGAATTCGTTGTTGGTGCCGTAAGTAATATCGGCCTGATAAGCCTCTTTCCGCGAACACGGCCGCAAAAATTCATGCACTACTTTGAAACTTCCAAGCTCATCGCGCCGCTTGTCCAAAATATCCCCCCCTTCCGTCTCTGATTTTGAATTGTCATTTTGATTTTTGATTTTTGATTTTTGATTTTCACTGTGCGCCGCGTCATACAAAAAACTGCTCTCGTGATTAATCACACCCACCGACAATCCCAAAAAGGCATATATCTGACCCATCCACGCGGCGTCGCGACGAGAAAGATAATCGTTAACGGTTACAATATGAATGCCCTTGCCCATAAGCGCGTTTAAGTAAGCAGGCAAGGTCGCGACCAGCGTCTTACCCTCACCGGTTCGCATCTCGGCAATATTACCTTTATGCAAAATAATGCCTCCCAAAAGCTGAACGTCAAAGTGACGCTGACCGAGGGTCCGGCGCGAAGCTTCACGCACGACGGCAAAAGTTTCCGGCAAAATTTCATCAAGTGTCCGGCCACTCGCAAGCTCACTCTTGAAAAACTGCGTGCGGGCCTTAAGCGCGTCGTCGGAAAGCGCTTGAATCGCTGTCTCAAGCGCGTTAATTTCCGCGACAACGGGCAAAAAACCCTTGATTTTGGGCTCATTACCGTCACCGAATAAACGCTTCAACATTGAAAGCATCATTGCATAATAGCATAAAAGTGAAAACCGGCGTAAAAGGCGTTTTAAGAAGAAGTTTCGGCAACTTTCTTAAGATTTAAAACAATAATTACGAGCGCAACCAAACTGTAAAACAACGGGAACGGAGTAGCGAAGCCGGACACGATAGCAAGAGACATGATAATAAAAGGAATCGTGGCAGCATGAAGAGCGATTTGATACGAATTTTTATAAGTCAACGGCCTCTTATACAATTTACCGATAAACATAGTCAGCAGAGCCATAAGAAGGAGCCAAACAAGCTGGAAAATAAAAAAACCGTAAAATGACAAAAGCAAAAAAACAAACAGGGCGAGCGAAAGCAATAAATGGTAACTGTCGATAACGTCAGTCCATCCCAACAGGCGCGTCCTGTCCAGCGAGAAATCCGGTACCCGGCTTATATCGGAAAGCTCCGTCCGGTCTTGATTTTTTGCGGAAACCACAAAGTCCTTCCCAATCCAGACGGAAGTATCATATTGCTTGAAAAGCTCTCTGGAAAAAACGTTTTTTGTGTCAATCACCACCATATTGGTTCGCCGGTTTTTCCACGACATTTCGCCGGTAGTTTTTATAAGGTACGGCTCAGTCACGTTGGTCGAAACCTCTCCCCTTTTAAGGGTCAAAATAAGTTCCGCGGGATAGTAGTCCACCAGCTTCTTTAGGTTTTCTCCTGAAAAAAGCGGCGCCAACTGACTGCCCCACGCGAACGCCACGACAAAGGCCAAAACAAAAATGAGAAAGAAAAAGTACTTAAATGACGAACCCAAAGTCCGCTCCCGAAGCGAGGCGTAAAATGCGGGATTATACACACTGCTTTTAATGTCTTTTATAAAATTCATTTTTATATTCTATAACGAAAAAGAATCGGGGGCAACCAAGACTTTGCTACAGAGAATTTAGAAATTAAAAAGCCGACTCTGGTGTCGGCTAACTGTCTCAATTTTGTGTTTTCAAACTAAAACGACTTGTTTAGCAGCAAGAATCTCGTCAACCCGTCGCAAATCCGCTTCGGCAAGAACGCCCTCCCCCACAAGAACCGTCCGACGGTCCACGAACACCCGTGGTTTCTCCTCGCCCTCAAAGGCGACGGCATGCAAAACATGGTTCATGGCAAACCTCCCCCCTTCAACCTCCACCTGAGGTTGAAGATGGACAATGAAAACACCGCTTGTGATTTTGTAGTGATGCCAAGAACCTTTTTTGGCGAACGCGCTGTCCGGATCCATGTCCGGTAAATACGGCAGCATCGCGGCCGACACGTCAACACCGTGAAAGAAAAACATTTCCTCTTTTTGTCTGCTTAATTCAGAAAGAGGAATAAGACGCGCAATTGTGGATTTAGAGTTAACTCCCCGAAAACCGATTTCTCCGACAGGGGCGCAGTAATTAATACCAGCCCGCATATTCATACCTCTATCCATAGGAATCCTTTGGTGCAGTTTTACTATTCAACTGTACGGAAAAATACCTTTATTACTGATAAATGTCAACTGTCCGGAGATAAGCTTAACCGAGATATTCCACTTCCCAAGAAACCTCAACTCCTGTTGCGTCCTTGATTTTCGAAGCAACATCTTTAGCCAAACGGCGTACGTCTTCGGCGTTGCCTCCACCGGTATGAACGATGACAAGGGGTTGAGCTTCATGCAAACCGACCGGGCCATCCATAAAACCCTTGAGGTGAAGAATGTTGTCCAGAATCCAGGCGAGGGGGATTTTAATAGTTTGTAGTTTGTAGTTTGTAGTTTGTAGAGGAAACCCGGGGAGGTCGGGAAAGCGCTTTTTGAGTTCATCAAATTGGGCTTGGGGAATAATCGGATTTTTGAAAAACGAGCCGGCTGTTCCCGTGGTTTTAAGGTCGGGGAATTTTTTGCTACGGATTTCCAAAACGGCTTTTCGCACATCAGAAAGAGAAGGAGTCAGTGCGGCTTTCACCGCGCCGAAATAGTTTTTTAAATCTTTGTAGCCAAGATTCGAAACACCATTCTCTTTCAAACGAAACGTCACACCAGTAATAATATAACTTTTTCCTTCCGCGGTTTTGAAAAAACTGTCCCGATACCCGAACCCGCACTCCGCCGCGCTAAAATTTCGAACCGCGTCGGTATCTGCCTCAAGCGTTTCGACCGAAACGATACTGTCTTTCGCCTCGACACCATAAGCGCCGATGTTTTGAACCGGAGCCGCGCCGACGGTACCCGGAATGCCGGAGAGATTTTCCAAACCATACAGGCCGAGACTGACGCACTCTGAAACAAAGTTATCCCAATTCTCCCCCGCCCCCGCCGTGACCAAAGTACCCCCCGCCTCCTCTTTGAAAGACAAACCTAAAATTTCATTTTTTATAATCACGCCCGAAAATCCGTTTTCACTAACCAGAAGGTTTGAGCCCCCGCCCAGCACGAAAAAAGGCAAGGAATTTTCGCGTGCGAAGTCGAGAGCTTCGCGCGTTTCCTTTATACTATGTACGCGAAAAAAATAGCGGGCCCGCCCGCCAAGCTTGAAAGTGGTATGTTCAGAAAGTGGAATATTCTCCTGCATGAGATTACGACGACAGAGGGCCGATGGGGGCTAGCTCCAAAACTAATGTCTATGTGAGTGCAACCATCGGCCCTCTGTTGCAACAATACTTACTATAGTACCCGAAAAATTAAAAGGGGTAAAATGATTGATATCCCGATACAAATTTTGCCTGTGGTTTAAAAAGCGATGCGCTTGGTCAAAGAGGTATTAGCCTATTCGGCCAACGCGCATCGTGCAGCGTATATAAAAAATGTCTCAACTTTCAAGACTGTGCCACCATAACGGCAAAATTTGTACGGGATTTTTGTTTCTCCTCCTACTTTCGTTTTACTTGCAAACAAAAGTAGGTAGAAACAAAAACGTAAAACCCGCCGAGCTAAAACCTTTCGGTCCGCCCAATGCGGGGCCTTACGCAGACATTCGTTTTGTTGGGCTATCCACTTGAATAGCACTCACACCTAAAATACTAGCAAATTACGGTCAAAAAGTCAAGGCAAAAATGAAAGTTTATATTACACGCATATACTGAAAATATAAACTCCCGAGAATCATTCATTTACACCTAACGGGTATTGAAATTTAAAAAAAGAAAAACCATTCCGAAGTACATCGGAATGGCGCGTAAAACTGAAGCGAACTCAAATACCGGCATGTTCGCGTATTGCGGCAACAATCCGGTCCGTGGCGTGCCCGTCCACGTGCAAGCGAGTGCGAAGAGCGTCCTCGGCATGGGCACGAAAATCACGGAACGCCTTCGTACCCGGAGCCGGAACTTTTTCCCGAAACTCCTCGACTGACGAAACCTCGATTGCCGCGCCGTAGGTCACTGTCGGAAATACGGTCAACCCACCAAGTGCTTCCGCCATTCGTTTCCGAATGAGCTCCGATGTCCAGCAAACAGCAATCGGGCCGAGTTCGTTCTGAATGAGCCCCGCCTCAATGAGACCTGTTGAGTATCCGGAGACAACATACGTTGACGACGCCATGTACTGATGCGTCGTGGCGGCGCCGTTCGCCCACAAAATCATGGACTTCGACCCCCTGACCCTACGAAGCCACGCGTTGCAGAGTTCCGGCACCGCCAAATATTTCGGGTGCAAACTCACAACCGCAACTGACTCGGAAAACGCGTCCGCGACTCGGAGGGCACCGTCCAGAAAATCTCCGGTGCAATCGTCTTGCCCGATAATGTGGAACACATGCGGAAACGGCGATGCCATCCGCACAACAAGACGGGCGGGTTCAACGTTCGCGTTGAACCTATCAAGAGCCGGCGAGCCGGTCTCGGCAATCTTGGGGTCAAAACGGCTTGGACGTTCTTTACACCCTGTTCCATGCCGTAGAACACGCGCATCCTCCGAATCCATAGCGGTAAAAAGTACCATGCTCAAGTCAGTCCGTTTTTCAACTGGAACATTCGCCCGAAGACCCGACCCGTGAATGTCGGACACCACAACTGTTTTGATATTCCTCCGCACCGCCTCGCGAACCGCCGCACCCTCAAGATTATTTGGAGAACCTTGGGCCGCAATCAGAAAGTCGGGTTGAAGCGAGTCGAACACAGCGACAGCATTCATATCCGTGCGCATCAGCGTTTGGGAGTCAAGGAATCCCTCTGTCGGTTTCCCACCGAAGATTGCCTCCTCTGCGGCAATAAGATCCTGCGCCGCCAAACCTTCGGCGAGCCAGTGTATTAGGCAACGTTGCTTTCTTACCCCAAATTACGAAATACAAAAAACTTAAACCACGATACAATAACAGCACGGCCACAAGGCCGTGCTGTTATGTTAAAAACCGGAATCGCAATC
>Ga0075989_114_pt1 | contig 34201 bp, 28 predicted proteins | sample RifGroA2_FD_68037 | JGI IMG/M metagenome (GOLD analysis project Ga0075989, IMG submission 68037) | Parcubacteria (Kaiserbacteria) bacterium GW2011_GWA2_49_19
TTTTTATTGACCTTGGCGCCGACGCAGTGATGACCGACGGCGGAATGGACGCCGTAGGCAAAGTCAACCGGACAAGCGCCTTCGGGCAGATCAATAATGTCGCCCCGGGGAGTGAAAACAAAAAGCCGATCTTTGAAGAAATCGATCTTCAATCCCTCTAGAAATTCTTTAGCATCTTTATTCTCTTTTTGCCAGCCGGCTAATTGTTGGATCCAGGCAAATTGTTTTCCCTGGCGGACTAAATCAATTCCTTCTTTTTGCGCCCAGTGGGCGCAAATACCATGTTCGGCCACTTCGTGCATCTCCGGCGTTCTGATTTGGACCTCAATGATCCGGCCCTCTTCGCAAATGACGGTCGTGTGCAGGCTTTGATAAGCATTGGCTTTGGGGAAAGCAATATAGTCTTTGATCCGGCCCGGCAAAGGCCGCCAGTACTGATGGATGGCTCCCAAAGTTTCGTAACAGGTTTTGACGTCCTTGACCACGACCCTCAGGGCGGCCAGGTCATAAACCCGGTCAAAGTCCATATTATATTTGAGGAGTTTGCGGTAGAGGCTAAAATAGGATTTCAGCCGGGCCTTGATTTCGACGACTTCAATCTTTTCTTTTTCTAAATTATCTTTGAGGTTTTCCCGGGCGCGGTCAATGTATTTTCTCGCTTCTTTGCGCCTTTTTTCGACGTTATCTTCTAACCACTGGTATTCCTTGGGGTAAAGATAGGGGAAAGCCAGGTTTTCCAGTTTTGTCTTGATGGTGCTGATGCCGAGGCGGTTAGCCAGGGGCACATAGATTTCCATGGTTTCGAGGGCCACCCTTTTTTGTTTTTCTTTGGGGATGAACTCTAAGGTTTCCATGTTGTGGGTTCGATCGGCCAGTTTGATGAGGATGACCCGGATGTCTTCGGCCATGGCAAAAAACATCCGGCGCAGATTTTCGGTTTCTAGGTTGGCGGGTTTTTCGTCTCTTTTTTCAATCGGCTCAACTTCCAGATTTTGTTTGGGCAGGCGGAGCTTGCCCAGTCGGGAAACGCCGTAGACGAGAAGGGCCACTTCTTCGCCAAATTTCTTTTCCAATTCTTGGGGAGAGACTCGGGTGTCATCAATAACGTCGTGTAAGAGGGCGGCGATAATCGTCTCGGCATCGAGCTTTAAATGGCTGAGAATCAGAGCCGTTCTCAGGGGGTGGACGATATAGTCTTCGCCCGAGAATCTTTTTTGGCCTTCGTGAGCGGCCCGGGCGAATTCGAAAGCCTCAAGAATCAGTTTTTTGTCTTTTTCTTTGGGGTAGTTCTCAAGGATTTGTTCAGGAATTTGTTTTGGCATTGCTTTTACATTCTTTGTTGCTGCATTTTATTTTCCCCCACTTGTTTTTAACCAGCAAGAAGCCGCATTGTTCGCAGTTTTCGCCCGTGGGTTTGTCCCAGAGAGCAAAATCACAGTCGGGCCAGCGGGAACAGCCGTAAAAGATCTTTCGCTTTCGGGTGATTCTTTCAATCATTTCTCCCGGTTTGTCCTGCCTGTCGGCAGACAGGCACTTGGGACAATTCAGGCCCAGGGAGACGGGAATATTCTTCTTGTATTTGCATGCGGGGAAGTTCGAGCAGGCGTAGAATTTGCCGTAGCGGCTGATTTTGATGACGACCGGACTCGAACAGAGCGGGCAGATTTCTTTGGTTTCTTCCTGGGTCAGTTCTTTTTTGGAAACTTCTTTCTCTTTGGCCTTTAAGTTCTCCTTAAAGGGGAGATAAAATTCTTCAATTGTCGGCACCCACTCTTTTTTTCCTTGAGAAATTAAATCCAGATCGCCCTCCATTTTAGCCGTAAAGCCAATATCGACAATCTGGGGAAAGTGTTTGACCAGAACCGTATTAACCAAGATGCCAATGTCGGTGGGAAAAAATAGTTTTTTCTCGTCTTTGCGGACATAACCTCTGACCTGGATTGTTTCCAGGGTAGGCGCATAGGTTGAGGGCCGGCCGATGCCGGATTTTTCTAAGGCCTTGACCAAAGTGGCTTCAGAATAGCGCGAGGGCGGTTGGGTGAAATGCTGCGAAGGCTCCAGCCGGATCAACTCCAGAACTTCCTCTTTTTCTAAAGGAGGAAGTTCCACCTCTTCGAATTTGAGAGGATAAGCCTTTAAGAAGCCGTCGAACTTCAAAATTTGTCCGGCGGCTTTGAAAATATAGGTTTTAACCGACCGGGCTTCGATCTCGATAGTGGTTGAATCGAAAATGGCTTCGGCCATTTGACAGGCCAGAAATCTTCGCCAAATCAGGTCGTAAAGCTTTAATTGTTTCTCGTCGAGCGATTCTAGCTTATCGGGTGATTTTTCGACCAGAGTTGGCCGGATGGCTTCGTGGGCCTCTTGGGCCGATTTGCTCTTGGTGCGGTATTGGCGAGAGAAATCCGGCCAGTAATCTTTGCCAAAGTTTTTAAAAATATATTTTTTGGCGGCCGCCAGTGATAATTCCGAAAGATTCAGAGAATCGGTGCGATGGTAAGTCGACAAGCCTTTTTCATAAAGTTGTTGGGCTAAGCTCATGGTGAACTTGGCCGGGAAATGAAATCTTTGCCAGGCTTCCTGCTGCAGGGTGGAGGTGGTAAATGGGGGCAGGGGAGATTTTTTAGCTTCTCTTCTTTCGATTTTAGCCACTTGCCAGGCGGCGCTCTCAAGGTTATTGAGGATCTTTCCGGCTTCGTCTTTGGTTTTGATTCCGAGTTTCGCTATGATCTTGCCGTCTTCTTTTACCAAAGTCGCTTCAAGTTCGTCATTTTTTATCTTTTCTTTTTCACCTTTTATTTTGAGGAGCGTAGCGACGATAGTCCAGTATTCCTGGGGGACAAAGTCGTTGATCTGTTTTTCTCTTTCGGCGATCAATCTGACCGTCACCGACTGGACGCGGCCGGCGGACAGCCCCTGGGCGACTTTTTTCCATAAAAAGGGCGAGAGCTTGTAGCCGACGATGCGGTCTAAGATTCTTCTGGTCTGTTGGGCGTTGACGAGATTCATATCGATCTCCCGAGGATTTTTTAGCGCTTGTTCAATCGCCGGTTTGGTGATTTCGTGGAAAACTATTCTCGAAGGACTTTTGAGACTAAGCGCCTGAGCGAGATGCCAGGAAATGGCTTCGCCTTCGCGATCCTCATCGCAGGCCAGAATAACGCTGTCTGATTTCTTCACCAAAGCCTTTAAGGCCTTAATGATTTTTTTAGCTTTGAGGGGAATGACGTATTCCGGTTCAAAATTATTCTTTAGATCAATGCCGAATTTACCCTCAGGCAGGTCGCGAACGTGACCAAAACTGGCCTCAACCTGGAAAGATTTTCCCAAGAATTGAGAAATTATTTTAGCCTTTGTGGGACTTTCGACCAAAATTAAGTTTGTGGTATTTTCTTTTTCTTTCATTCTTTAAGATTAGCATTTAGTCTGGTTTCTGTTTAGTGACCGCTTCCGACAACATTTGGCAGTAAAGATTCAGGCCGACCTGGTTGACGCTGCCCGATTGTTCTTTGCCCAAAATATTGCCGGCGCCCCGGATTTCCAGATCTTTGATAGCAATCTGCCAGCCCGAGCCGAGAGATTCGGCTCCTTTGAGAGCCTGAAGTCTTTCTTTGGCAATGGGCGAAAGTTTCTGGGGATGGAAAAGATAGGCAAAGGCCTGTTTGGAGAACCGGCCGACTCGGCCGCGGATTTGGTAGGCCTGAGATAGGCCCAGGCGGCTGGCGTCTTCAATGATTAAGGTGTTAACGTTGGGCAGGTCCAGGCCATTTTCAATAATGGTCGTGGCCAACAATAAATCCGTCTGGCCGGACTGAAAGAGGGTCATCTGATTCATCAGTTCTTTTTCTTTCATCCGGCCATGAACGACCCCGATTTTAATCTGGGGCAAAAGCTGGCCCAAGGAGTCTTTAGTTTTTCCGATGGTGGCGACGCGATTGTGCAGATAATAGATTTGGCCCTTTCTCTCGATTTCTTTTCTGACCGCCCTTTTGATCATCGCTAAAGACCAGGGCAAAATAAAAGTCTTAATGGGCAATCTGCCCTGGGGCGGGGTTTGGATCAAACTCATCTCTCTTAAGGAAGAAAGGGAGAGATAGAGAGTGCGGGGAATGGGCGTGGCCGAAAGGGAAAGGATGTCAATGGCAGCCCGCATCTTTTTTAGCTTTTCTTTTTGTCTGACCCCGAACCTCTGTTCGTCGTCAATAACTAAGAGTCCGAGTCCCCTTTTTGATCCCTGGGGTTGGGCAAATTCAATGTCTTTTGACAGCAACCGATGAGTGCCGATAACAATATCAATCTTCCCCTGTTTTATTTTTTCCACGATTTCTCTTTGTTCTTTTTTTGTCTGCAGTCGAGTCAAGAGGGCCGGATTAATTGGCAGGTTCTTTAACCTTTCTCTGAAATTTTGAAAATGCTGGTGGGCCAAAATCGTCGTCGGGCAAAGCAGGGCGGCCTGGTAGCCGGCCGAAACCGCCAGAATAATTGTTCTCAGGGCAATCTCGGTTTTGCCGAAGCCGACGTCGCCGCAGAGGAGGCGGTCCATCGGCTTGGGACCGTTTAAGTCTTTTTTAATTTCCGCCCAGGCCTGGAGCTGATCGGGCGTTTCTTGATAGGGGAAAGTGCTTTCCAGAATCGTTTCCAGTTCGTCGTCATGAGAATACGACGGCCTTAAGGCGATTTCTCTCCGGGCATAGACCTGCAGTAATTCTTTGGCGAATTTCTCAACTCCTTCTTTTATCTTCCTTTTGGTTTTTTGCCAGGCGGTCGATCCTAATCGGGAGATTTTAGGTTCCGTGAAGCCGATGTAACGGGAGAGCTTGCGTTCCAGGCCGAGAGGAACATATAATTTATCTTCTTGGGCATACTCTAAGACGTAATATAGTTGTTCATTGTTTATTGCTTGCTGTTCCATCGTTCGGACTCCGGTAAATTTTGCGACGCCGTGATCGAGGTGGACGAGATAGTCGCCCGGACGAAGATCTTTCAGGCCCGAGAAAAGTTTTTGGGATTTTAATTTTGCTTCCAGAATCCGGCGCACTTTCTTTTCTTCGGGAACCGTGACGTTTAATTCCTCGATCGTTTCAATTCTATTACCGAAGAACTCAATTCGAAAAGCCCGGCGGGAGTTGACGGGAAAAACATCGATCAAGCCGCCTCTCTGGGAGAGCTCGCCCGGAAAAGTAACGGTTTGAGTTTTTTCATAACCAAAATCGATGAGTTTTTGCAGCAAGGCAGAAAGGGAAGTGACCTTGTCTTTGGCCAAGAAGAGACAATGATTCTGCCACCAGGATTGAGTTTCGTTTAACCGTTGGATCTTTTCCCGATTTTTCTCAAACCAAAGAACTCCTCTCTTTAAAAAGTAGGGGGCGAGACTGACGATTAAAATCTGTCTTTGGCCCATTGACGGATTTATCGGTACGTGGTTTGTTTCGAGCGGAACGTTCGAAATATCGTACTCGCTATTATACACTAATTTTCCCGGTTCTCCAGTCGGTCGGACAGCCAGCCATTGACAAAACCAATAATCTCTATTATAATAGACGATTACCCGGGCTGGAAAGTATTTTTTTACTTCCTGGTCTACTGACGAGTTGTTACCAGTGATCCCTCCTTAAGCTGGCAACCGAAGGGGATCGTTGGCGGCAATTGCTGTTTGACGATCACGCTTGTCAGTAGGCCCGGGGGCAAAACAGTATTTCGGTAGGGTGCTTGCGGAGAGCGCCCGGACTAAAACCGTTCAGACGTGCAAAGAGTGTAACAAGCAGTTCGTGGTCGTCGAGGAAGTGGCGCACTAAACCAGTGTGACCGAGGAACCGGAGCGAAGTTCACTCCGGTTTTCTTTTCACGACAATCTATCGACATCGAATATCACTATATTAAAAAGCTTGTTAAGACGGCGATAGCAACGTTAGTAAGTTTTTATGTGACAAGGTTATCTGTTTTAAGTTGACAAAGAGTCAGATTATTGGTTTGATGCTTTATTTCAGACGAAGACAGGAAAAATATTCTGTGGGGAAACAATTTTTGCGATAGGAATAAAATTTACGAGAGCGGTTCTCGTAAAATCCGTAGACACATTTACTTTCTGGCTTGGCGGTAAATTTTGCCGCTAAACCAGAGGGCAAATTTGTTTCAAGGAGGCGATGAGCAATGGCTGAAGAGGAGATTCTGGAAGCCCGCATGTATGTTGATGGCATGTTTGCCGTCGATTGTCCGCATTGCCACGTTTCGTGGTATGGTACCGGTGTCGTTGACGCTGCCGATACCGGCGAAATCCAGGCGTGCGGTAGGTATTCCGTTCGTTGTCTGCCCTCACTGCGGTAAGGAACACCACACTTTTCTTCTTCTGATTTATGTCGGCAAGACGAAGCAATGTGGACCGTTTGGTTGCGGCAAGATCTTTTCGGTCAAGTGATGCCAAAACCGAGAAGTCGGAGCGAAGACCGCTCCGACTTTTTGTTTAAGCATTGAATTTTGGCATAAAACATGAACGACCGTATGTAGTGTTATGTCGCTAGTTAAACTCGGCCATGGCTTTTTCGGCGTCGTCTTTCAAAATCATTTCGACGGCTTCAGTTGTTTTTTTGATAACCTCGGCCACGATTTTTTCCTCGTTTTTGGCGAATTTTCTGAGGACAAAACGATCCAGCGACTTTGAGCCGGGAATGTAATTGGCCGGCCGGACGCCGATTCTGATGCGGATAAAGTTTCGGCTCTTAAAAACACTGATGATTGACTCGATGCCCTTGTGGCCGGCCGTGCCCCGATCTTTGGAAATCCTTATTTCTCCTTTGGGCAGATCGGCGTCGTCGTGAACCACTATTAAATTTTCAATTTTCAATTTCCAATTTTCAATCAATTTCTTTACGGTTAAGCCCGATTTGTTCATAAAAGTCTGGGGTTTGGCCAGAATGACATTGTCTTTTTGACAAACCAGGGAGTTTGATTTTTTGTCCAAGCGAAAATCCGGGAAGTTGTTTTTTTCGGCGAATTCATCCACGGCCAAAAATCCGAGGCTGTGCCAGGTCTTTTCATACCGCTTGCCAGGATTTCCTAGGCCGACGATCAAGAACATTGATTAGGCGCTTAAATTATTGTCAGAACGTAAAGCGTAAAGCGCAAAGTGTAAAACTACAGCGTAAAGCGTAAAACTTTGAGTTTTGAACTGTAGCTTTTCGTTTTTCGCTTTGCATTTTTAACTTTTCCATTATATCATCTTCTTGCTTTATTCCTAAGAATAAGTATAATTTAAGAAGTATGCTCAAGAATTTCTTCAATTTTGTCTGGGAAACCCTCAAGATTGTTATTATTGCCCTGGCCATCGTCGTTCCCATCCGCTATTTTATTTTTCAACCCTTTATTGTCAAAGGCCAATCGATGGAGCCGAATTTTCAGGAAGGCAATTATCTGATCATTGACGAGGTTTCTTATCGCTGGCGTAATCCCCAGAGAGGCGAGGTCGTCGTTTTCAAATATCCCTATAACCCTTCCCAGAGATACATTAAAAGAATCATTGGTCTGCCCGGTGAAGTTCTGGAAATCAGAAACGAAAAGGTCATGATTTTTGACCAGAATGGCCAGGAAATGATTCTTCAGGAAAACACCTATCTGCCCCAGGGAGATATTACTCTGGGTAACCTCCGTTTGACTCTCAAGGAAAACGAATATTTTGTTTTAGGAGATAACCGGCTTTCTTCTTCCGATTCCCGGTCGTGGGGAGTTTTGCCTCGGGACAAGATTATTGGCCGGGTTCTTTTACGACTCTGGCCGCCGGCTGAAGCCAGCGAAATTAATCTACCAACCTACTAAGCATGGCCAAAAGGACAAGATTACAATCGCCTCCGGGCATGCACGATATTTTGCCCGAGGATCAAAGCTATTTTCAAAAAGTTTACCGGACCGCCGAGAGCCTGGCCAGTTTTTACGGATTTGAAAAGATTGACACGCCCATCATGGAATTTCTTGAACTTTACGAAAAAGGAACGGGTTTGACGACGGATATCGTGGAAAAGCAGATGTTTTCTTTAAAGACCAAAGGGGGTGACATCCTGGCCTTGAGGCCGGAATTCACACCCGGGGTGATGCGCGCTTTTTTGCAGCACGGCATGACCAATCTGCCTCAGCCGGTTAAGCTTTACTCCATTGGTCCGGTTTTTCGCTACGAAAGTCCTCAGGCCGGCCGCTTCCGTCAATTTCATCAGGTCAACCTGGAGGTTTTCGGCGAAAAAAGTCCGGCCATTGATAGCCAGGTCATTCAAGCTTTTTATAATTTCTTAGCGGAACTGAAGTTTAAAAACCTGGTGGTAGAAATTAATAGCATCGGGGCGAGCTGCTGCCGTCCCTATTTTAAAAAGATTCTCATCAGTTATCTGAGATCTCGCTTTAACTCCCTTTGTTTGGACTGCAAGCGCCGAGCGCGGGAAAATCCTCTCCGTGTTCTGGATTGCAAAGAAGAAAAATGTCAACCGATCAAAGCCCAGGCGCCTCAAATCATTGACCATCTTTGCGAGGAATGCCATAACCACTTTAAAGAAGTGCTCGAATTCCTCGACGAGCTGGGGCTTCCCTACCGTTTGAATCCTTACTTGGTTCGGGGCTTAGATTATTACACCAAAACTGTTTTTGAAATCTTCGTCGAAAATCCGGCCCTAGGAGGCAGCTTGCCGGTTGCCTTGGTTGGCGGCGGTCGTTATGATAATCTCGGCAAGGTTATTGGCGGTCGGGACATCTCCGCCTGCGGTGGTGCCGCCGGGATCGAAAGGATCATTGAGGAAATGAAAAACAGCGGCCTCCGGATTTCGGGCGAAGTGAAAAGAAATGTCTTTCTGGCTCAAGTCGGAAACCTGGCCAAGAAAAAGAGTTTAAAGCTTTTTGAAGAGTTTCGTCAGGCCAAGATCCCCTTGGCCGAATCCCTTTCCAAAGACAGTTTAAAGGTGCAATTGGCCCGGGCCGATCGTCTCCAGGTGAGATACGCTTTAATTCTAGGACAGAAAGAAGCTCTGGAAAAAACCGTCATCTTGAGGGATATGAAAGATGGAACGCAAGCAACCGTCAAACTAGAAAAAGCCGTCCACGAAGTTAAAAAACGTTTAAAAAAGTGAAAAACCATGCCTTTAGAAGTTAAAAGACAAGGCCGAGAAACCAGCCAAACCTTAGTCCGAAGATTCGGTCAAAGGATTCAGCGCAGCGGCCTTCTGATCCGAGCGAGGAGAAAAAGATTCAAACTGAGAACTAAATCTGATGAAGGAAAGAAGCGGGAGGCTTTGCGCCGCGAAGAGCTGAAAAAACAATATCGAAAACTGGAAAAGTTGGGTAAACTGCCGCCTCGGAGCCGGAAGAGGAGAAGGCGTTAACAAAATAAACGGCCAAATATTTCATGACCCTTCGCCAACGCCTGAGTCAGGACTTAAAAGAGGCTCAGCTCAAGAAAGAAGAATTAAGAGTCTCGGTTTTGAGATTGCTTTTTGCCAGCCTGAATAATCGGGAAATTGATAAAAGAACCGAATTAACCGAAGAAGAAGTGATTGAGACGATTGTCTTTGAGACCAAGAAGCGCCGGGAAGCGATTCTCGGTTTCAGACAAGGGAATCGTCCGGCTTTGGCAGAAAAGGAAGAAAAAGAACGATTGATTCTGGAAGCCTATTTGCCTCAGGCCATTTCGGAGTCAGAACTGAGAGGGATAATTAAAGAGGTGATCGAGGCGACCTCGGCCCAAACCATTAATGATCTGGGCCGGGTGATGAAAGAACTGATGCCCCGGATCAAGAAATTGGGGCGAGCCGAGGGCCACCTGGTCAACAGTTTGGTTAAAGAAATGCTTTCTTAATTTGAGCGAAGCGAAAATCAAGATGTCGGTTTCGATTCATTCTTTGCCCCGGGGATTTAGCCAAAAAGCTTTAGAGAAAATAATTGAAAAAATTTTGGCAGGGGAAAAGAAAAAAGAATTCAGTCTCGTTCTTCTTTTTCTCGCGCCGGCGAAGATGGCGGAACTGAATTTAAGGTATCGTCAGAAAAAGGGTCCGACAGACGTTCTTTCTTTCTCCGCCCTTGAAGCCGGGTACTTGGGAGAAGTCATCATCTGTCCGGCTCAGGTGAGGAAGAATGCCCGGCGGTTTAAAGAAGAATTTCCCAAAGAATTGCAGCGAGTTTTGGTCCATGGCGTCCTGCATCTGCTCGGCTATGATCACGAGCAAGACCGGCAAAAAGCGATATTAATGAAGAAAAAAGAAGAATATTATTCACATGATTAAGGGTCAAATCATTTGCGGTCTCGATATTGGCACCAATACAGTTAAGGTTTTGGTAGCTCTTAAGAGACCGGAAGATAAAGAACTGGAAATTATCGGCCAGGCGGAGGCGCCTAATTCCGGCATGAGAAAAGGCGTGGTCATTAAGAGCAACGAGGTTTCTCAAAATATCCGCCAGGCCTTGGATTTTTGTCGAGAAAGCCGGCAAGAAGGCCGAGAAAAGAAAGCGACGCGCGTGGTCATTAATATCGGCGGGAGCCATTTGGCCTTTCTGCCCAGCCGGGGCTTGGCTTCGGTTTCCCGAGCCGATCAAAAAATTTCCGAGATCGACGTCGAGCGCGCCCTGCAGGCCAGTCGAACCATTTCTTTGCCGGCCAATCAGGAAATTATAGATGTTTTCCCCCAGGAATTTATTATTGACGGTCAGGCTGGTATTAAGGAAGTTGAAGGATTGCGCGGCATCCGTTTAGAGGCCAAAACTCTGTGCCTGACGGTTTTCTCCCCCTATCTTAAAAATCTCACCGAAGCGGTCTTGGGGGCGAATGTTGAGGTGGAGGATGTCTTGCCCTCGATTCTGGCTTCGGCGCAGGCCGTGCTTGATCCCAAAGAAAAAGAATTAGGGGTGGCCGTGGTCGAAATCGGCGCCGGCACGACGGGTCTGGCGGTTTTTGAAGAGGGCAGTTTGATTCACGCCACTATTTTTCCCTTGGGTTCTAATGATATTACCAATGATATCGCCATTGTTTTAAAAATCGATATTGAGGATGCGGAAAAGATAAAAAAGGAATTTTCCGGCTTTGGCTTAAGAAAAGTCAGTTTGAGTCGGGACAAAAAAAGATCAGGCCAGAGTTTTTCTCAAAAGACCTTAACCCGGGTGATTGAGGCGCGGACCAAAGAGATTTTCGGCGAAGTCAATAAAGAACTAAAAAGGATCAACAAAAATAAGCTGCCGGGCGGGATCGTTCTGACGGGCGGGGGAGCCAAAATGGTCAAAATCGTTGACCTGGCCAAGAAAGAAATGAAGCTGCCTGGCCGACTGGGCTTGCCTCGGGGTTTTGCCCCGGGCCTGGATGATTCGGCCTGGGCGACCGTCGCCGGTTTGGTTCTGGAGGGCGCCAAGGCTTTGGAAGACGAGCAAGGGCTTTCTCTTTCGGAAAAAGGTATTTTAAAAAAGATCAAAGGAATTTTCAAAATTTTCCTTCCTTAAAATAAAATGAGAATTGTACCAAAGATCAAAATTATTGGCGTGGGCGGAGCCGGGGGCAACGCCCTAACCCGGATGGCCAGGTTCTCCCGCGGAGCGGGACCCCGCTTTGCGGGGAGAATTTCCGGCGTCGATTTGATTGCCATCAACACCGACGTCCAGGATCTCAAAAAGACGGTGGCCAATACCAAGCTGAGAATCGGCCAAGAGATTACGCGGGGATTGGGGACCGGGATGAATCCGGAGATTGGCCGGAAAGCCGCCGAAGAACAGCGAGGAGAAATCGAAGCCATCCTAGAAGACAGCGAAATGATTTTTATTGCCGCGGGTTTTGGCGGCGGGACCGGCTCGGGCGCTTCGCCCGTGGTCGCGGAAATCGCCCAGAGCCTGGGCATTCTGACCATCGCCGTCATCACCAAGCCTTTTGCCTTTGAGGGGGCTTCGAGAAAAGCCATTGCCCAGCAGGGAATTAAAAATCTCCAGGACCGGGTTGATAGCCTCCTTTTGATTTCCAACGACCGGTTGATTTCTTTGGTGGAAAAAAATACCCCTTTGACCAAAGCTTTCTTTTTGGCGGATGAAATTTTGCATCAGGCCGTCACCTCCATCACTGATCTGATTTTGAGACCATCTTTGGTCACGATCAGTTTTGCCGATGTTAGAACCATTCTAAAGAAGGCGGGCAAAGCCTTTTTCGGTCAGGGCTGGGGCCGGGGCCAGAACCGGAGCCAAGAAGCCAGTTTTAAGGCCCTCAACTCTCCCTTATTGGAAACTTCGCCGGAGCAGGCGACCCGGATTTTGTTTAATATCAGCGCCCGAAATCTCAAATTGACCGAGATTGATGTCGTGGCCAATACCCTGACCAGGAACATTTTGCCCGAAACCAAGGTCATTTTTGGCGCCCGAGAAGACGAGAGATTAAAAGCCGAAGAGATGAAAGTGACCCTGATCGCGACCGGATTTCCCAGGCAGTAGAAACTCGAAAAAATATATTACGCCATTTGGGCGGGTCGCGCGACGTAACCGCAGCGACCATTCGAGTTTTCACTGCCTGGTTTTTTTGTTTTGTTGGCAGTTGGGGATAACTCAGTTTTTTAAAGAGGAATCCGGCCAATTTGCTTAAGATTTTCGCTTTGGCTAAAATGAATAAACGCCCCGCACCAAACTGCGGGGTAACACTATCAAAGAAGGTGAAAAACAAGATTAAAAAAGTCCAAAAAAGGGACGGCGTCATGGTTGACTTCGATGAAGCGCGCATCCGGGAAGCCATTTTCAAGGCCCTGACCGCCACCAATGAAGGCAACGGGAATAGAAGCCAGAGTCTGACCGATAAGGTTGTTAAGATCATCAGCCGCCGTTTCCGGCAGGAACTGATTCCCCACGTTGAACAGATTCAGGACATTATTGAAGAGGTTTTGATTTTGGAAGGATTGGTGGAAACGGCCAAGGCCTACATCCTTTACCGGGAGCAAAGACGGAGAATCAGGGAAGCCGTTACCACCATGGACGAGGCGAGCGAAGCCATCGATAAATATATTCAGGAAGTTGACTGGCAGGTCAAGGAAAACGCCAACATGACCTATTCGCTTCAGGGCTTGAATCAGTTCACCGTTTCTTTTGTTTCCAAAAATTATTGGTTAAACAAGATTTATCCAAAAGAAATCAGGGAAGCGGCCATCAATGAAGATTTTCATATTCATAATTTGGAGATTTTAGCCTGCTACTGCATGGGTTGGGATCTTTATGATTTGCTTTTGCGTGGGTTCGGCGGTGCGCTCGGGAAAATTGAGTCTCGGCCGGCAAAACATCTCCGGACCGCCATGGGCCAATTAGTTAATTTCTTTTTTACCGTTCAGGGCGAAAGCGCGGGCGCTCAAGCGGTTTCCAATTTCGACACTCTTTTGGCTCCCTTTATCCGTTACGATGGTCTTAGTTACCCTCAAACAAAACAGGCGATGCAGGAGTTCTTATACAATTGCATGGTGCCGACGCGCGTCGGCTTTCAAACCCCCTTTCTTAATGTTTCTCTAGACATTAAGGTTCCTGATTTCTACAAGAATCAACCGGTCATCATCGGTGGCCAGGCGCAGAAGGAAACCTACGGCGAGTTCCAGGAGGAAATGAATATGTTCATCAAGGCTTTCTACGAATGTTTGATGGAGGGCGACGCCCGGGGGCGGGTTTTTACCTTTCCGATTCCCACCGTTTCCATCGGCAAAGATTTTGACTGGGAAGATCCGGCCTTGAACGCCCTTTGGGAAGCGACGGCCAAATACGGGGTTAATTACTTTTCTAATTTTATTCATTCCGACATGAAGCCGGAAGATTTTAGATCAATGTGCTGTCGGCTTCGTCTCTCGAATAAAGAACTTCTCAAAAGGGGCGGGGGATTGTTCGGCTCGGCCCCACTAACGGGTTCGATCGGCGTCTGTACGATCAATATGCCGAGAATCGGCCACCTGGCCAAAACGAAGAAAGAATTTTTTGCCCGGCTGGAAAAATTAATGGATTTGGCGGAAGAGAGCTTGGAGATTAAGAGAAAAGCCCTGGAGAACTTTATGGAAAAGGGCCTCTACCCCTATTCTCGGCATTATCTTACCGGGGTAAAGAAAATGAGGGGTAATTATTTCGGCAACCATTTTTCCACCATCGGCCTTCTGGGTATGAATGAAGCCTGTTTAAATTTTCTGGGAGGGAATATCGCTTCAAAAAAAGGCCAAAAATTCGCCCTAGAGGTCTTAGATTTTATGAGAGAGAGAATGGTCAAATATCAGGAAGAGACCGGCAATCTTTATAATCTGGAAGCGACTCCGGCCGAAGGCACGAGCTACCGGCAGGCGAAAGCCGACAAGGAAAAGTATCCCGACATCATTACGGCCGGGACAAAAAAGGTGCCCTATTACACCAACAGCACTCATTTGCCGGTCAACTACACCGATGATATTTTTGAGGCTTTAAAATTACAGGATGATTTGCAGTGCCGTTATACGGGCGGCACGGTCAGCCACCTCTTTTTGGGCGAAAGAGTTTCCGATCCCCAGTCGGCCAAGGCTTTGGTGAAAAAAGTTTTTGAGAATTTCCACCTGCCGTACATCACCCTGACGCCAACTTTTTCTATTTGCCCGAGCCACGGCTATTTGGAAGGCGAGCATTTCGAATGTCCCGAGTGTACCATCAAGCAGCCGTGCGAAGTATATTCGAGGATTGTGGGGTATCTCCGTCCATTGCAGCAGTGGCATACGGGAAAGCAACAGGAGTTTAAAGAGCGTAAGGTTTATAAATTAAGAGCGACTCAAGTCAAAGAATCGATTGAATAGTGCTCATCGGCGGCCTACAAAAAACCACCCTGATTGATTATCCGGGCAAGGTGGCTTGCACGGTTTTTCTGGTTGGCTGCAATTTTAGATGTCCCTGGTGCTATTCCTCGGAGCTGGTTTTGCCGGAGAAGATTAAAAATCAGCCTAAAATCTCGAAAAAAGAATTCCTCTCTTTTCTAAAAGGAAAAAAGAGACTACTTGACGGTGTCGTTGTCTGCGGTGGCGAACCGACCCTGAACAAGGATTTGCCAGAGTTTCTCAATCAGATTAAAGATCTGGGGTTTTTGGTAAAACTGGACACTAATGGCAGCAATCCAAAGATGCTTGAAAGATTGATTAAACAGAAGCTGGTGGATTACGTGGCCATGGACATCAAGGCGCCACTAGAAGCGAAAAGCGCAAAGCGCAAAACGAAAAACTATGACCGAGCGACGGGAGTCAAAGTTAATTTAAGAGATATCAGAAAAAGCATCGAGATTATCAAGAAGTCGGGGATTGATTACGAGTTCCGCAGCACCATCGTTTCTGGCATTCACGCCAAAGAAGATATTATACAGATGGCCCGGGACATTGCCCCGGCCAAAGCCTATTTCCTGCAGAACTTCCGGCCGGAAAAGACGCTGGATCCGAAATTCGAAAAAATCAAGCCCTATCCTAAATATTTTCTTTTAGAAATCAAAAAGCAAATCCAAGATTCTTTCCGAATTTGCGGCACGAGATAGAAAGAATTTATTTAGATAACGAACTACCATTGCTATCGCCATAGTAATTCGTTATTCTGATACCAATGTCTAAAGGAAAGCTATTTTTCTGGTCGTGCGTCTCTTTTATCGCCGGAATCTCGATCGCTTCCTTTTTCGTCATTCCTCAACTGCTTTTGCTGAGTTTTTTATTTCTGGGCCTGATTTTGATTCTCTTGGTTCGGCTCGACCAAAGGCTTTTGGCCATTGGCATCTTGTCAGTAGCCATGGCCTTGGGCGGTCTGCGTAGCCAGGCAGAAATGGCTAAAATATTTCAGTCCGAGTTGAGACGGTTTAACGGCGCGGGCCAAATAGTGACTTTGTCGGGATTGATTGATCAAGAACCCGGCGTCAAGGAGAAAAGCCAGCAATTCCAGATTCGGGTGGAAAAAGAAAAAGTTTTGGTTGTCGCCCCAAAATATCCGTCGTACCGTTACGGCGACAAGATAGAAGTTACGGGCCAATTAAAGACGCCGGAGAATTTTGAGGGATTTGACTATCAGGGTTATTTACAGAAAGAAAGAGTTTATTCCATCATGATTTTTCCCCGGATAGAGTTATTGGCGTCGGGACGGGGGAATCCGGTGAGGCAGAGCCTTTTTAACTTCAAGAACAAGTTTCAAGAAACTTGGCGGCGCCTTCTCTCGCCGCCCCATTTGGGGATTTTTGAGGCTTTGACCTTCGGCGAGGAAAATAATATTCCGGCGGAATGGAAAGAAAAACTCAATCTCTCGGGGACGCGGCATCTGGCCGCCGTCTCCGGGATGAATATTACCATTATCAGCTTTTTATTATCGGGCTTCCTTTTGAGTTTGGGGCTCTGGCGGCAACAAGAAGCCTCATTAATCTCGCTGGTTTTTATCTGGTCCTATATCTTCATGATCGGGGCGCCCGCCTCGGCTCTCCGGGCGGGCTTAATGGTCAGTTTGTTTTTTCTGGTCCGGGGTTTTGGCCGGGTGGCCAGCGGAGAGCGCTCTCTGGTTTTTGCCGCCGTCATTTTGCTTTGGGAAAATCCGTTGATTTTGAAATTCGATGTTGGTTTCCAGTTATCTTTTCTGGCCATGGCGGGCCTCATCTATTGGTTGTCATTCTTCAAAGAACGACTCCTGAAGAAGTGGCCCGAGTTTTTAAAAGTTAATTTAGCCACGACCTTGGCCGCTCAGGTTTTTACCTTGCCCGTTCTGATCTATAACTTTGGCTATGTCTCTTTGATTTCGCCGCTGACCAATCTTCTTTTGGTCCCGCTGATTCCTTTTCTGACCATGGCCGGTTTTATCTTTGGGGCTTTGGGGATAGTTTCTTTTTCTCTGGGCCAGGTTCTGGCCTGGTTCGTCTGGCTCGGAACCAGCTATATCCTCTTGGTCGTCGATTGGTCTTTGAAGATTCCCGGCAGCCACTTTGTTTTCCGGGGCGTGGCCGGGCCGTCCGTAGTTATTTCTTATTTGTTTTTAAGCTATCTGACCTGGCGGACAAGAAAAAACCCGGGGCCGAAATTCTTAAACTTTTAAATTCGAGCATCGGCGAGAATTAAGGTTCTGTCGTAGACAGGTCCTTAAATCTGCTAGAATGAAATCATATGGAATCTTATCCCGATCAAAAAGCTTGGGTGGTGGCGGTGGACATGGGTTACGGCCACCAACGCACTGCCCATAATCTGCGCCATCTGGCTCTGTCGGGCCAGGTCATCAACGCCAACAATTACCCGGGCCTGCCGGAGAAAGATCGGCAGATTTGGGCGAACTCTAGAAAGTTTTACGAAGCGGTTTCGATCTTCAAGCGCGCGCCCTTGATCGGGAACTTGGTTTTTTCTCTTTTCGACGCTTTCCAGAAAGTGCCGCCATTTTATCCGAAGCGCGATCAGTCGGCGGCCAGCCTTTCTCTGCGGCAGATTTTTCTCAGCCTCAAGGCGGGTTGGGGCGAGCACTTGATCGCTCAGCTCAGAAAGAATCCTCGTCCCTTGATTAGTTCATTTTTCGTCCCGGCCTTCATGGCCGAATTTTTTGGCTATCCCGACGAAATCTTTTGCGTTGTTTGTGACACGGACATTTCCAGGACCTGGGCGGCGCTCAACATCTTTTTGACCGGTTATCCTTTGCCTCCGGAAAACCTCGGCGGCGAAGACCTGACGATTCTGAAAGAAGATTTAAGGCACCGACTTTTGAATCTCGACCCGCAAAAGCAATTTTTTAACAAATACCAATCATTAATCAAACAACATTTGAATGACTTGCCGGCGTCATCTAATCATCCTCTAACCCTGATGTTGGCCGTGGGCGGGGCCGGCGCTCAGAAAGAAATCGGCGGAGAGATCCTCCAGAGTTTGAAGGTTGAGATTCAGACTGGAAGGATTCGATTGTGGCTGGCCGCGGGGACCCGGCCGGATGTGCGGGAGTATTTTGAAACCCAGATCGGGCAGTTGAGCTGGGGCGAAAATAGGGGCATAGAGATTTTGTCGGCGCCGACGATCAATGACTATTTTACTCGTTTCAACCAGGCTTTGCGGCAAACCGACATTCTTTGGACCAAGCCTTCGGAACTTTCTTTCTACGCGGCCTTAGGCTTGCCCCTGGTCATCGCTCCGGTCATTGGTTCGCACGAGGAGTTTAATAAAAGGTGGCTTTTGCAGTCTGGTTTTGGCGTCGAGCAAAAAGAGCCAAAGTTGACCCGCGAATGGCTTTTTGACCTGGTTGAAAAGGGCCACCTGGCCGAAAAGGCTTTCGAGGGCTTTGTTGAAGGAGAAAAACTGGGCACTTTCAAGATTCAAAAGATAGTCAAAAACGTCGTCTCGTAACATGAAAATTCTAAAAATATCCAGCCTGGCCTTTTTAGTTTTTTCCATTTCTTTAATCGGTTATCTTTTTCTTGGCCCGAGTGTTCCGGCAGAGAAAATTGCTTGGGGAGTGGATTTTTCCCAAAAGCACGCCGAGAATTTGGGTTTGAATTGGCAAGAAAATTATCTGGCCTTGCTCGACGACCTCGGGGTCAGACACCTCAAGATCAGCACGACCTGGGATTTCCTCGAGCCCCAAGAAGGCCAATACCATTTTCAGGGCCTGGATTGGCAGCTAGAACAGGCGCGAGCGCGGGGCGTTGACGTCATTCTGGTCCTGGGCCGGAAAACTCCTCGCTGGCCCGAGTGTCACGTCCCTCAATGGGCGCGAGCCAAGGCAGAGGACCAACAGCGAGAAACTGTTCTGGGATTGATCCGGCAGGTCGTCTTGAGGTACCAATCTAATCCGGCCATCTGGGCCTGGCAGGTCGAGAACGAACCATTACTTTCGTTTGGTGAATGTCCGCCGGCCGATAAAACTTTTCTGAAAGAAGAAGTGGCCCTGGTCAAGTCGCTGGACCCCGGCCGGCCGGTCATCGTTTCCGACAGCGGCGAGTGGTCACTTTGGTTCCAGGTTGCTAGAATTGGGGATATCGTCGGCACGACCCTCTATCGTACCGCCTGGGTCAAGGAACTCGGCCGCTATGCCGACTATCCTTTTCCACCGGTCTTTTACCACCGGAAAGCCGAGTTGATTGAAAAGGTCTTTGGCAAAAGGGTCATCAACATCGAACTGCAGGCCGAACCCTGGGGACCTCAGCTACTCTATGATTCACCTCTAGCCGAACAGCAAAAGACGATGACGATCTCGAAGTTCCGCGAAAACCTGGAGTTTGCCCGGGCGACAGGCTTAGACACCTTCTATTTATGGGGAGGGGAGTGGTGGTACTGGATGAAAGAAAAACAAGAAGATTCGTCTTTTTGGGATGAAGCCAAAACAATTTTTAATCGTTAATTCTAGAAAATTAAAACAAAAACTAATTTGACATAACAACACTAACGACCGTTCGTGTTTTATGCCAGAGAATCGCTTGTCAATTCCGACGGCAGAGGCTAAAATAATCAGTGAAACTGATGAAAATAGAACAAAAAATCATAGCCGATGAATTTGGGCCGCAATACGTCGTTGAGGTGAATTCCTTAAAGCCGAAATTTAAGGGTTTTTTGATTATTGATAATCTGGCCTTGGGCGTGGGCAAGGGTGGCATTCGTATGGCGGCTGATCTGACTCTGCTCGAGTTATTCCGCCTCGCCCGGACCATGACCTGGAAGAACAGCTTGTTTGAGTTGCCCTTTGGCGGCGCCAAAGCCGGCATCTTGGTTGACCCGAGAAAGATTTCCTTGAAAGAAAAAAAGGGGATCATTCAGGCCTTTGCCCGGAGCTTAGCTCCTTTTGTCCCTAAATATTATATTGCCGGTCCGGACATCGGTACCGGTGAAAAAGAAATGCAGTGGTTCGCCGAAGCTTTGGGTAACTGGAAAGCGGCGACGGGCAAACCGGCCGATTTCTGTCAGAAGATTTTCGGGGCAAAGATTTGCGGTCTGCCCCATGAGTTTGGTTCAACCGGTTTTGGCGTGGCTCAGGCCGCCAAAGTTGCAGCCGAGTTCACTGGTTTAGATTTAAGAAAAGCCAGAGTAGCGATTGCCGGTTTTGGCAACGTCGGTACCTTTGCTGCCCAGCACTTGGCCGAGCTAGGGGTCAAGATTGTGGCCGTGGCCGATGTCGACGGAACCGTTTTTGACAAAGAGGGTCTGAACGTAGAAAAACTCCTCAGCTTAAAAGGAAAAGGACAATCCCTGACCAGCTATCCCGGCGCCCAGATTCTGCCCTTGGATAAGATCTATGAGTTGCCGGTTGACGTTTTGATCCCGGCCGCTGTTTCTGACGTCATCAACCAGAGAAATTATCAGCGGGTTAAAGCCCGGATTATCGTCGAAGGCGCCAACATCCCCATCCCTGAAGAAATCGAAGAAAAGCTCTGGCGGAAAGGAATCCTCATCGTACCGGATTTTGTCGCCAACGGCGGCGGCGTCATTTCTTCTTTTGCCGAGTACCGCGGCCGGGCGCCCAAAGCCATGTTCCGAATCGTCGGACAAAAGGTCCGCCAGGCGACGCGGCTGGTTTTAAGCCGGTCTTTGAAATCGGGCCGCAACCCGCGCGAGGTCGCCCTCGTTCTGGCTAAAGAGAGGGTGAAGCGGGCCATAAAAAGATAACTGATCAGACCATGGCGATGACATTTTTATCATCTGACCAAAAGAGAAAAGAATTTTTACAAAAAGTCAGAGTTTTTCTGAACCAACCCGTTCGTTTTCCGGTTTTTCCCGCAGCCGTTTTTTTGATCATCGTTTTTTCTGCCCTGAGTTTTTCGGTCGGCCGGCTTTTACCAAGCCCGATCCCGAGTCCGACTCCGGGCGCCGCGGCCTCGGAATACGTCCCTCAGACAACTCAGGAACAAGCCGTCATCAGGGTCGTCAAAAACGTTTCGCCGGCCGTCGTCTCAATTATTATCACCAAGGATCTGCCGGTTTTTGAAGAATACTACACCTCTCCCTTTGAACAATTTTTCAATGATCCTTTCTTTCAGATCCAAATTCCTCAATATCGGCAAAAGGGCACGGAAAAGAAAGAAATCGGCGGCGGCTCCGGCTTTATTGTTTCCGAAGACGGCCTGGTTTTGACCAATAAACACGTTGTTCTTGACGCCGAAGCCGACTATACGGTTTTGACCAATGACGGCCAAAAATTCCCGGCCAAGGTTTTGGCCAAAGACCCAATCCAGGACCTCGCCCTTTTAAAAATTGAAAGAGAAAAAGACGTTGATCAGAATGGCCGCTTGACGACCAAACCTTTTACCGTGGTCAAGCTGGGCGACTCCTCTAAATTAGAGATTGGCCAGACCGTCATTGCCATTGGCAATGCCTTGGGCGAATTCCGCAATACCGTTTCCGTGGGCGTGGTTTCGGGTTTGAGCCGGACCATTACCGCTTCGGGCGGCACCTTTGTCGAAACCATCGAAGACGTCATTCAGACCGACGCTGCCATTAACAAAGGCAATTCCGGCGGTCCTTTGCTGAATTTACGGGGCGAGGTCATCGGCATCAACACGGCCACCGTTCAGGACGCCCAAAGTATTGGCTTTGCCATTCCGATTGATCTGGCCAAAAGAGATATTCAACAGGTTAAAAGCTTAGGTAAAATTGTTTATCCTTTCCTGGGAGTGAGATATGTTTTGATTACAGAGAAAATCCAAAAAGAGAATAATTTACAGGTCAATTATGGCGCCTGGGTGATCAAGGGAGAGAAAGCCGGTGAGGTGGCGATCTGGCCGGGTTCGGTGGCAGAAAAAGCCGGTTTAAAAGAAGGCGATATTATTTTAGAATTTAACAATGAAAAAATTATGCCGGAAAATTCTTTAGCAAAAATTATCCTGAAATATAATCCGGGCGACACTATCGTCCTAAAAACGCTGAGCGCCGGACAAGAGAAGACCGTGAGAAATACGAATAATTAATTCATCCTTCGACAAGCTCAGGACGCTTCGACTCAAAAGGACCGAAGGCGCTGAGCGAGGACGAAGGACGAGTCGAAGCGTGAACGGAGGAAATTTTACTCATAAAGCTCAAGACGCTATTTTGCAGGCGCAAGGAATCGCCCAAGAAAGAGGGCAGTCGCAAATTGATGCCCTGCACTTGCTTTTATCTCTGCTTTCTCAAGAAGAAAGCGTGGTTTTGATTTTGCTCCAGAAGCTGGGAATCGACGACGGGAGCTTAAAGAAGAAAATTGATCGGGAGATCAGCAATATCCAGACGATTGTGACTCCCCCGGCCTTTGGCCAGTTTTACCTGACTCAGGATATGGGCCGGGTCATGGAAAGGGCCAAGCACGAAGCCATGAAAATGGGCGACGAATTTATTTCCGTCGAGCATCTGTTTTTGGCGCTTTTGGATGTGCCGACCCGGGCCAAAGAGTTCTTAGAAAAAGCGGCTTTTCTTCAACCCGGCGGGGGAGCGGCCACCCTGGAATTCGGCCGGCTCGATTACGAAACCGCCTTAAAAACCCTGGCCCAGATTCGCGGCGGCCAGAGGATTACCGATCCCGAACCGGAATCAAAATATCAGGTGATAGAAAAGTACGCCCGCAATCTGACCCAGCTGGCCCGCCAGGGCAAGCTCGATCCGGTCATTGGCCGGGAAAACGAGATCCGAAGGCTGATGCAGGTTTTATCCCGCCGGACCAAGAATAATCCGGTTTTGATTGGCGAAGCGGGCGTGGGCAAGACGGCCGTGGTTGAAGGTTTGGCCCAGAGAATCATTAACAACGAAGTGCCCGAAAGCCTGAGGGGCAAAGAGCTGATTGCTCTGGATTTGGGATCGATTATTGCCGGCACCAAATACCGGGGCGAGTTTGAAGACCGGATTAAAGCCCTTTTGAAAGAGCTCAATCGGGCGGCGGGCCGTTACATTCTTTTTATTGACGAGCTGCACACCTTAGTGGGCGCCGGCGCCGCCGAGGGCGCCATTGACGCCTCGAATCTCTTAAAACCCGCCCTGGCCCGGGGCGAGTTAAAAGCCATTGGCGCCACCACTTTAAAGGAATACCAAAAATATATTGAAAAAGACCCGGCCTTAGAAAGAAGATTCCAGCCGATTTATGTGTCGGAACCCTCAATTGAAGATACGGTTTTAATTTTGAGAGGGATCAGGGAAAAATATGAATTGTATCACGGCCTCAAGATCAAAGATTCCGCCCTCCGGGCGGCGGCCGAATTATCGGCTCGATACATTTCCGATCGGTTCTTGCCGGATAAAGCCGTGGATTTGATGGACGAAGCCATGAGCTCTTTAAGGTTGGAAATAGAATCGGAGCCGACCGAACTCGATAACTTAAAGCGCGAGGCCCAAAAACTGGAGATCGAAAGGCAGGCTCTTAAGAAAGAAGGAGATAAAGGTTTGAGTCTGAGGATCAAGGCTCTTTCTCGGCAAGCGGCGGATCTAGCGGAGAAAATCCGGGCCATTGAGGGTCGTTGGAAAGGGGAAAAAGAGATCGTGGACAAGATCCAGGGGCTGAGGAAAGAGATTGAGGCGGCCCAATTCTCCGCCGAAGTGGCTCAAAGAGAGGGAAACTTGCAGAAAGTGGCGGAGATAAAATACGGAGGGATCCCGGCCCTTTTAAAGCAGTTATCTATTGCTGAAGGAAAGCTGGTCAAGGCACAAAGGGGTAAGCCCTTGTTAAAGAAAGAAGTTGACGAAGAGGATATCGCCAAGGTGGTTTCGCGCTGGACCGGCATTCCCATTACCCGGCTGATAGAAGAAGAGGCCAAGAAATTAAGCCAGATTGAAGAGATTCTAACCCAAAGAGTCATTGGCCAGGAAGAAGCGATCAAGGTCATTGCCCACGCCATTCGCCGTTCCCGGGCGGGCATTTCTGAAGAAAACCGGCCCCTGGGCTCTTTCATGTTTTTGGGCCCGACGGGCGTGGGTAAAACCGAGACGGCCCGGGCTTTGGCCGAATTCCTCTTTAATGACGAGAACGCCATGGTTCGCCTCGATATGTCGGAGTATATGGAAAGACACACCGTTTCTAAGATGATCGGTTCTCCGCCGGGCTACGTCGGTTACGAAGAAGGCGGCCAATTAACTGAAAAGATTCGCCGGCGGCCCTACAGCGTCGTCTTGCTGGACGAGATCGAAAAGGCTCATCCCGAGGTTTTTAATATGCTTTTGCAGATTCTGGAAGACGGCCGGCTCACCGACGCCAAAGGCCGGGTGGCTTCTTTCAAAAATGCCATTCTGGTTATGACCTCGAATGCCGGTTCAGAAATCATTACCCGGGAAGCTTCTCTGGGATTTTCGTCCGGCGACGGAAAACTGGCCCAAAAAGAATCTTTAAAAGACAAGGTTCTTCAGGCTCTCAAAGAGAGCTTCCGGCCGGAGTTCCTCAATCGGATCGATGAGATTATTATCTTTAACTATTTAAGCAAAGCCGAAATTAAAAAAATTGTTGAACTCGAGCTGGAAAAGGTGGCCGTTCGGTTAGGCCTCAAGAAAATTGAGCTGCGTTTTTCCGAGCCCGTCAAGGAATTGCTCGCCGCCAAGGGTTTTGACCAGAATTTAGGCGCCCGGCCGCTCAAAAGAGTCATCCAGCAGTTGATTTTAAACCCCCTGGCTTTAAAATTGGTTTTGGGCGAGATAAGCCCCGGGACCCCGGTTTTAGTTGACGAAGCCAAGGGTCTTCGGCATGGCCGGCGGCATTTTCGCCGACCAGATTTTCTGGCCTTATTTTATTAACCGGCCTCTTTTTGAAAAATACAATCTGGAACAGCCACCGGTTTATGTTACCGAGAGAAAAGAAGTCGTCATCCAGGAAAACACGGCTTTACAAGACGCGGTGGAGAAGGTGGCCAAAACCGTTGTTGGAGTGAGGACAAAATTAGTTTCTGGCGGAGTGATCGAAGGGTCGGGCCTGGTCGCGACGAACGACGGTTTGATGGTCACCTTGTCGAGCCTGGCGCCTCCGGGAGAAAACACCGGCTTTTTTATTGAAGAAGAGCCTCAAACTTTTCAGATTCTTAGACGCGATTCTAAAACGGATCTGGCTTTAGTCAAATTGGAAGCGAATAATCTGGTGACGACGGGCTTTGCCGATTTCACGAGACTAAAGCTCGGCCAGAGAGTTTTTTTGATCAGCTACCGCCTGCGGAGCGGCCGTTGGCAGAAGGGCGTTAACGAAGGCGTCATCAAAACTTTTAACGAGGACAAAATTGAGACCAGCCTGGTGGAGAAAAGCGGTTTTTTGGGCAGTCCTTTGTTTGACATCGAGGGCAACCTCGTCGGCTTGGTGGCGGCGGGCCCGGACGGCCAGGTTGAGGCCGTGCCGGTTTCCAAAATCAAAGCCCTACTTGGCTTTTAGGAAATTAGCGGTTAACTAAGCGGTTCAGGACATTGACGCCGTAGATTAAAATTTATCCGGTGCATAATTTATACGATCGTGGGAAAATATTGGACAATTGAATCGACGGATTTTTAAGTCGTAAGTTGAAAGTTTTCCACAGGTTGTTCTGGGGCAAGCCATTCAAAGGCTTGTCCTTTAGTTTGGCGGGGGTAAAATGAAAAGAGAAATCTATGCGGAGGAAAATTATTATCTCTCTTTTAATCCTGAGCTTTCTGGCCGCGGCCGGAAGTGTTTTTTGGTGGTGGCAGAATCAAAAAGATGTACGAGATTTGAACAAGACTTTGCCCGAGGGAGTGAGGGTGGTCAAGGGCCTTTGGGGCAATGAGTATAAGGTCGTGAATAAAATCGATGGGTACGAGTTTAAAGTGCCGAAAGAGTGGAATGGGATTGAGGAAATTGAGTATATAGCAAATAGAGAAGCAGAGGGATTTAAAGGGACAAGTATTTTTGTAATGGGCAGAATAGGGCAAGCAAGGACCGTATCTATAGATGTGTTCGAGGCGGATGAGGATAGACAATTAAAAGAGTGGGCACAATATTTTTTTGACATTTTTGATTTAGCAGGGACCTTTAATGGTACAAAAATCGGTAACCTTGATGTAATAAAGACCAATGAAAATGAGCATCTCGGCGGTGCGTACATATATTTTATAGAAAAGAATAAGAAAAACTACGTATTTACCGGTGGCTCTGAAGAATTTATTAGTGAAATCATTCTTAATGGTCAATGGTAGAAAATTGATCTCGGCGGCGGCTCTTTTGGCTGCCGTTGGTCTTTTATCTGCCAGTATTGGTCTGGGCGGGGTTTTGAATATTGATAACAAGACCGTGACTAACTTTAAATTCTTCCTGGGCACATTGAAAACCTTTGCCAATGTGGCCATTACCGATGACCAAATCAGGGGGCTTTTTAACCTGACCGTCGGCGGCGCGAGTACGGGCGCCGACGTCAGTTACGGCCTTTTGGTTTTGAGCGCCATGAATGAATTCGATCTGATCGACATGGTTTCTTCCCAGGTCTACAAGGAAAAGGCCCGAGACTATTTCGATTCGGTCATTGATTCTAGGTTAGATATGGTTGATCGGGGCGGAGATATTGGCTTTGATATGATTACGGTTTTTTTCAAGCTTATTAAACAAGGCGGAGCAAGCGCCACGCCCCTGACTACCTTGAGCTTGAATTCTTTTGCCATTACCGGCAAAACTATCGCCATTTTCAATACCCTTAATGTCTTGCGTCAGGAAAAGCTTTACGATGGGATTTGGCGCTATTTTGATTCGAGAAGGGGAGGTGAGAATCATCAGATTGCCTGGGAGGATGCGAAAGCTGAGATGGGATTTGCAGTTGGACCAGAATTAATTAAAGCCAAATTTCTCAGTGGAAGCGGGGTTTCTCAAGACACAAAAGCTGATGTTTTGGGGAAGATTAGTCTTCAATTTGCCGCTCTTTGGAATACTTGGGGGCAAAAGACTGATGCTTTTGGCATCAAGCCGGAATTTAAGGAAAAGTTCGCCGGAGAAATTAGCTCAATTATTTCCACTGGACTCAACAGTTCTCAACTTACCCAATCCCAGCCGAAGTCTTTTCTGGATAAAGCTGCCGTTGAAATCGCCCGTCTTAAGAATTTGCTAGCCAGCCTAGTTGACCAAATCAATTTCAAGGCCGCCGCGTTTTAAAGGAGCAGATTGACGCTTTGAGTCAAAAGGTAATTGAAGTTTTGCCCCCGAAACCAACGCCTAGTCCTTCGACTCCGCTCAAGACTTTCAGCCCTTCGACCCCGCTCGGGACTTTCAGCCCGTCTCCCAGCCCCTCGCCGAGCCCGAAGCCGAGCCCTTCGCCTTCGCCCTCGCCGGCGCGCTCACCGTCTCCTTTGCCTAGTCCTTTGGTCGTTCCTTCACCCAGTCCTTCGACTCCGCTCAGGACTCCTAGTCCATCGGCTAGTCCATCGCCCAGTCCTTCACCGAGCCCCAGTCCTTCGCCCCAGGCCGGCGGCGGCACGATTGATACTTTGCCGCCGACTGTTTCTGGTTTGCTCGTCCAGACTTCATCTAATTTTGTCGTCATTTCCTGGCAGACCGACGAAGACTCAACCGCGCAGCTGGAATACGGCCCGACGACGAGTTACGGCAGCAGCCTTTCTGACAACACCGCCTCTCAGAGGCACGTCTTTTACCTCGAGAACTTGAGCCTGAAGACGACTTACTCTTTCCGCTACAAGAACCGCGACGCCAGGGGAAACGAGAGCTGGTCGGCCAGCCAGACTTTTCAGACCCAACTCAAGGTTTTGATCAATGAGGCGCAAACCGGCACCGACGAATTCGTCGAACTCTATAACCCCAATTCAGAAGCGGTCAATCTCAGCGGTTTTTATCTCAATCACTACGCCGCTTCGTACAATTGGGGCGATCCGAGCAAGAGGTGGTCTTTGCCGGCCGTCAGCTTGCCGAGCCACGGCTATTATCTGATCGGCGTTTACAACTTTCCCGACAGCGGCGGCAATCCCAGCGCCGACACCCAGGCCCGAAACAACAATCCTTATGCTTCGGGACAAATGAGCAATGACGGCGGCGGTCTGGCTCTTTTCGGCTTTGACGTCGCCACCCTAACTCACGAGAGAGCGGAAAAGGCCAAGATTGACGCTTTTGGCTGGGGCAGCCCCTTGGTTAAAGAAGGAACTGCCTCGGCGGCCTTAGTCAGCGGCCAAAGCCTGGAAAGGATCGGCAGCGGCACGGATACGGGCAATAACCTGGGCGATTTTCAGGTTAAAACTCAACCCGGTCCGACTAATTCTCTGGGTCAAACCAAGGTTTATCCCAGTCCAAGTCCTAACCCCAGTCCTTCGCCGTCGCCCAGTCCTAGTCCGTCTCCTTCTCCAACACCGTCGCCCTCTCCCTCTCCGAGCCCTTCTCCCAGCCCCAGCCCTTCACCAAGCCCTAGTCCGAGTCCGTCGCCTTCGCCGTCTCCGACTCCCTCGCCCAGCCCGTCGCCATCTCCGAGTCCCAGTCCAACCCCCAGCCCTAGTCCATCGCCGAGCCCCTCACCTTCCCCATTACCTTCACCTTCTCCCAGCCCGAGCCCTTCTCCGAGCCCCAGCGTTATTTTTACCGACGATTTTAATTCCTACAGTCTTGGCGACCTGAGAACTCAAGGTGGCTGGACCGGGGAATTCAGTTTTGATTACGACGTTGTCAACGCGCCTGTTGTTGAGGGCAAGGCCGTCAAAATGCTCCCCAGTTCTTTCTCAATCTATAAAACCGGCACAGCGACCTTAGCGGGAAGACAGATTTGGTATATGAACTTTGATGGAAATCAAGGAAACTTTTCTAGTAGTGCTTGTCCGACTCCAGGCATGGGGTTGAGCGAAGTTAAGATGTATAACAATGATTTTTCTCGCTCTTTCGGCATTATTTCGCAAGGGTGTAAAAGCGGAACAACAGAAATGATTAAGTTTAGCGGGTTGACTCGCGCGGGCCAGACGCCTTTTCAGATCGGCGACTATATTCCCATTTCGGCGAACTGGATTGAGTTGGGCGTGGAGTGGGATGGCATTGGCCACCGGGCGCGCTTTGATGTTGCCGGTGCGTGGGGCGAATGGATTACCGATAGCGAAATCAGCGTCTCGATGAACACAATTCTGCTCAATCGTCCCTCTGACAGTTTCGTTTCCTATGTGGATTATATTGCGGGAACGCCCTTCAGTGGTCCTTGATAAGAGTGTGCTTAGCTTAGTTAAGCACAAGGCCAGCTTTATCGACAGAGAAGATTTACAGAGGTCTGTCCTCTGTTTTTCGTCCTCCGGTTTTTTGTTGCCTGTCTTGAGGTTTTCGTGCTATCTTCTTTAAAGAATGGAAAAACAAGAATTGGTCCAATTGACCAGCGATCTTTACTGCCTGACCCTGCTTTTCCCCAAGAAGGAGCCTTTGCGCCAGAAAATGAGGGGATTGGCCGATGATATCTTGGCCAACGGTTTAAAATTGAATCTCGGGATGAGTTCTCATCAAAGATGGGATTTAGATATTATTCAGAATTTGGAGATTTTGGCGGGGTTTTTTGCCGTGGCCAGAGAACAAAACTGGGTCAGTCTGCCCGATCTCTTGAAAGTGAGAGATGATTATGCTAATCTGAAAGAAGAATTGAGCCGTTACTTTAACGGTTCGGGATGGGAAGATACCGCCGGCCAGGTTCCGGGAACAATGACGAATCAAACCGCCATTGATTTTAATGGTTCGCCCAAAAATATCCAGCGTCAAGACAAAATTCTGGAGATTCTAAAGGAAAAGGGCCAGGCCCAGGTTTGGGAATTTAAAAGGATATTTTCTGGAGTGAGCAAGAGAACTTTGCGTCGCGATTTCGAGTACCTAGTTAGCCAGAATCTGGTCGAAAGGGTTGGTGAAAAGAATCAAACATTTTATACGATCAAAATGCAAGTAGGACACGAGGTAGGTCAAAACTCATAGTTTCGATAGGACGAATGTCCTACTTAGTTGTTCTTAATTTAACCGGTATTTGATTCGTTGTCCTATATGGATCATCTTCAAAAAGAATTTAGTAGAATCTATGACCAATATATCGGCAAGATCTACCGGTTTGTTTTCCTCAGGGTTAATTCAACCGAGGCGGCTCAAGACCTGACTTCAGAAACCTTTGTACGGGCCTGGGATAGATTTAAGACGGGCGGTTCAGGGCCAAAGGTTAAAAACTGGGCGGCTTTTCTCTACCAGATTGCCCGCAACTTAGTCACTGATTTCTATCGGGAAAAAGGCAAAATTCAGATTGTTTCCGCCAGCTATGTGGCCGATCCCAACCCGGCCCTGGATTTAGAGAACCGGGCGTTTTTGAATTCAGACGTGGAACAGATTAAAGAAGCCTTATCCAGGCTGGGAGAAGAACATCAGGAAGTGATTATTTGGCGCTATTTAGACGGGCTTTCCAATAAAGAGATCGCCGAGATCCTGGATAAGCCCGAAGGCACGGTCCGGGTCATTATCCACCGGGCCTTAGAAGCCCTGCGGCAAGAATTAGGCGAAGCTTAACCAGTGCGGGAAAGTTACTTGTAGTTGCTTGGTCAGACCAAGCAACTTAAGGGGTGTAACGTTTCGGGCAGTTTTGCGTCATTATTTTAGTATGACCGAAAAAGACCTCATCAGGAAAATCGAGAACCTCAAGGAGATTAAACCAGAAAAAGACTGGGTGGTTTTGACGGGAAGACAGATTTTAGGAGATTGGCAAAAGCCCAGCTTGGCCGAAGGAGTCCTGGAGGTTTTTCGGGTTTTGCCTTGGATTTTCCGGGAGCATCGACCCGCCTTAGCCACTTTAGTTTTCCTCGGCTTGATTGTCGGGTCTTTCGGCTTTGGCCAGATGGCCTTGCCCGGCGACCCGTTTTACCCAATCAAGAAGCTGACGGAAAAGGCAGCCTATTTCTTGGTGGCTAAAGATCAGCAGCCCCAGGCCCATCTGGAGATGGCCAATAAACGACTAGATGAATTAACTACGATTGCCAAGAATAATCAGGTCAGGAATCTGGCTCCGGCCATCAATGAGTTCAAGGCCAGTCTCAGCCAAGCCGCCAATACCCTAAAAAGAGTTGACGGTTCGTCTAAATTGACCAAAGAAATTATCAGAGAAAGTGAGAAATTAATCGAAAACAGGGGAAAAGTTGAAGCCTTAGGCGTGACCGTCGGTGAAACGCCAGAAATGAATGAAGCATTATCCCAGTTAGTAGAGAGGGAAATCAATAGTTTGGAAGGCCGCTCTTTAAGCGAAGAGCAGCAAAAACTTTTAGAGCAAGCCCAGGAAGATTATCAAAAAGGCGATTTTAACCAGGCCCTGGAAAAACTTCTGGCCCTGAGTTATCCACATTAACATTTGAAGACTATTAAAAACTCGGTTTTTTGAGTGTGAAAAGAGATATCTCTATCCAAAAAACCAAGCCCCGGTCGACAATAGCTAAAAAGACGAATAACAAAAATAAACAAGTTTAGCACAAATTAACAAACAAATGAAAGATTTACAGAAAAAGATTTTTGCTCTAGTAACGACGGTGACTCTGGTGATGATGATGGCTCCTTCGGTATCGGCCTTGACGGTCGAGGAACTGACGGCGCAGATTGCCGCTTTGCAGGCCCAGTTAGTGGCTTTGCAGGCGCAATTAAGCCCCAGCCCATCGCCAGCTGTTGGCGGGTCATTCGACACCAATCTCTATTTTGGGTTGAGGAATGACAAGGTGAAGACTTTGCAGGAATTCCTGATCGGCAAGGGGCATTTGGCGGCCGGCCTCAACACCAGCTACTTTGGTCCTTTGACCAAGGCGGCGGTGATGGCCTATCAGACCGCCAAAAGCATTACCCCGGTGGCCGGTTACTTTGGTCCTTTGACCAGAGCCGCCGCCAATGCGGATAGCGGAGTCGTCACGCCCAGCCCTTCACCGGGCGCATCACCCAGTCCGTCAGCGAGCCCGGCCCCATCAGCCGATGCGGTCAGCTTGGGCTCGGTTTCCGCGGCCTCAGCCGTGGCTAAGAACGCGCAAAACGTGACGTTTTTTAGCCTCAACTTTGCCGCCGGATCAACCGCCTACACCGTCTCCAAGATCGTGGTTTCTCGGGGCGGGGTTTCGGCCGACGCGGATATCGCCGCCGTCAAACTCTATGACGGTTCGACCCAAGTCGGTTCGAGCCAGGCTCTGAACACCACGACTCACAAAGCAACTTTCAGCATCAATTGGCAGGTTCCGGCCAACACCGCCAAGGTTTTGACCGTGAAAGCCAACATTGCGCCCAACGGTACGTCCACGACCGGCAACAGCATTACTTTGGGAGTGGCCGCCGCCTCGGATATCGTTTCGACATCCGCGGCTTTAGCCGGTTCCTTCCCGATGGTGTCTAATGCCATGAACGTGTCCGGCACCGCGGTCGGCGTTCTTGATGTTGACGTCCAGACCGGTTTAGTTCCGGCTTCGACCATCCTTTCCGGGGCGGTCGAGCAGGAAATTGCCGCCTGGAAATTCGCCGCGAGTTCCGTTGAGGGATTCAGCGTCAAATCAATTAAGGTAACGCACACCGGCTCGGCAACGAGAACCGATGTCAAGAACCTGAAATTGAAAGTCGTTGGCGCCCAAATCGGTTCAACCGTGGCGGAATTAGCTTCCGACAACACGGGTACTTTTGACCTCTCCGCTTCACCCTTAGTGCTCAATGCCGGTCAATCGAAGTATATTTATGCCTACGCCGATACGGCCGCGGGCATCAATACTTCGAGATCCGTTATCTTTGAGGTTACCCAGACGACGGACGTTGACGCCTATGGTTCCAATTCGGGCGGCGGCGTAACCATCACCAAGGCCAGCGGCGGCTCGGGCACGGCTTTCACCAGCCAGACCGGCGCCACTATGACCATTGGTCAGGGAACGTTCGTCACCGCTCTGGATTCGGCGCAAAATCCGGCCACGCAGAGTTATGTCGTGGGAACGACCAACCGGTTAATGACCGCGTTGAAATTCTCGACCGGCTCTCGTGAGGGAGTGAGATTGACCGAATTGAAGTTAACCTTGGCCGGCACCAATGCCGCGGCCACCGACATCGCCAATATCACTCTTTGGGATGGAACAACCCAAATTGGCGGATCGGGCTCGGTCATCGGTTCAACTGTGACCTTTGGCACCAATACCATTGGTTGGGATTCCAGCGGTTTACTTGATATTGCCGCTTCCACCAACAAGACCATTTTGGTCAAAGCGGACATTCCCAATGGCGCCAACACGACCCACACCATATCTTTGAGCGTGGGCAGCGCGGCCCATATTAAGGCCGACGGCCTGGCGTCTCAGTATGATTTACCGGCGGCTTCGGTCACCGGGACGGCGGCGGGTAATGCTCATACCATTGCCGCTTACGGAACTTTGGCGGTTTCTTTAGCCTCGACCACGCCTTCGGCTCAAACCTATGTTAAAGGCGCGACCGGCAAAGAATTCACCAAGATTAACTTTACGGCCGGCACCGGCGAAGACATTTTAGTTTCCGCCGTGACCATCAAATCTTACGCCGCTGCGGGCACGGGCACAGCCACGGCTTCGGGCGACGTAACCAACGTAAAGTTATTGAAATCGGATGGCACTCAATTCGGTTCAACCGTCGGCGCTCCCAGCACGACCGAAGCGTTCTCGGGCAGCTTGACCGTTACTTCTGGCAATACCGCCACCTTGACGGTTGTGGCTGATATTCCGACGACCACGGCTTTGGGTTCAGCCGGCGTTCACTTTGATGTCTTAGCCTCAACCGTGGCGACCGACATCACTTCGACCGGCGTTTATTCCACGGCCGATGTTACCGAAACGGGTGGAGCCACCGGCAATCTGATGGTTGTCGGCACGGGCAGTTTGACCGTTTCCATCGCTTCCAGCCCGGCTGACCAAACGGCCATTCTCAACTCTTTATAGCGATGCCGGCGCCAGATTGACCGCTTACAAGTCCTTAGCTACAGCCACCGTGACTTTCTCGGCCTCGGACTTCTTGAACTCCTTGGGCATCGATGTTACCAGGGGTCAACAGAAGCTCATTTACGCCAAGGCCGATGTGCCCTCAACCGCAACCAATAACGACAAGAGTTCTTTGGGCATTGATATCGCCGGTAGCGTCATCGTCACCGGATTGACTTCCAACACCAATCCAACCGCGACTCTGACGGCTGGCCCGGGGGGAACCGCTACGGGCGTGAACTGGGTTTCTGGCGGACACGCCACTCTGTATGAAGTGACCTTGTCTTCGGGCGGTTCGCTGACTTTGGGTCTTAATCCGGACACTCCGATTACGGCCAGCCAGGCGGTGGGCGTCCAGGATGTCAACGGCAAAGCCGGAGTTTCCTTCACCAAGCTGCTCTTCACCGCGGTTAACGAGGCGGTTAATCTAAAATCGTTCT
>Ga0075989_103_pt1 | contig 34148 bp, 25 predicted proteins | sample RifGroA2_FD_68037 | JGI IMG/M metagenome (GOLD analysis project Ga0075989, IMG submission 68037) | Parcubacteria (Kaiserbacteria) bacterium GW2011_GWA2_49_19
CCACGTAGTGTAAGCTGTATTTTACACCAGAGTGAAAATTAGTATAGTTAAAATAGCGCAGAAAGTCAAGAATAGATAATAGCGGCCGTTTCACCGGGCTGTTTTTTCGTCGGCAAAATGTTCGAAAAATGGTATACTATGAACTATCTATGAATGCCTTATCTTCCACCGCGAAAAAAATTGATGTTGTTTTCAACGAATTATCCACCGCCGCGGTTGGCCTCTCCGAGGACGAAGCTTCAGCGCGCCTCCAAAAATTTGGCAGCAACCAAATTAGCGGCGAACGAATTCATTGGTGGCAGATTCTTTATAGGCAATTCAATACCCCGTTTATTTTTTTGCTGATTGCGGCGATGGCGCTTTCTCTCGCCATGAAGGAATTTATAAATAGCATCATGATTTTATGTTTTGTCGTCGTAAATGCCGTTTTGGGGTTTGTTCAAGAATATCATTCAGAACGGTCGCTTGAGTTTCTTAAAAAGTATGTGGTGGCCAGCGCGCGCGTTCGCCGCGCCGGCCAAGAAGTGTCTATTCCCTGTAAAGATTTAGTGCCGGGCGATATTGTCATCATTGAAGCGGGCGATATCATTCCCGCCGATTTGCGTTTGTTCGTGGCCAATGACCTGGCTATTGATGAATCAATATTAACCGGCGAATCGGCGCCGGTTGAAAAAACCGCGGACGCTTTTTCCAAAGCCGCCTCCGCGTATCATGAAGCGGCGAACTGCGCTTTCACCAGCACCACCGTTATGAGCGGCAAGGGGGTCGGAGTAGCAATCGCCACCGGCCGCGTTACCGCATTAGGCGACATTTCACGATTGACCGTGGAAACTTATCATGAAAGCTCTTTCCAAAAAGGCATTGCCAAATTCAGCAAGTTTATTTTGCGAATGATTTTGGTCATTTTGGTTGTGCTTTTTGGCGTAAATATTTTTATCAAAGGCGGTAACGCCAACATTTTTGAGCTTTTGTTATTCTCTGTTGCGCTCGCCGTGAGTGTTGTGCCGGAAGCTTTGCCGGTTGTCACCACCATCGCCCTCTCGCGCGGGGCGGCGCTGATGGCCAGGCACAAAGTGGTGGTGAAGCGTTTGTCCGCCGTGGAAGACTTGGGCAGTATTGAAGTGCTTTGCGTCGATAAGACCGGCACATTAACGGAAAACCATCTGACCGTCCGCGATGTTTTTGGCGCTGACCGGGCAAAAGTGCTTTTTTCCGCCGCGCTCGCCTCGTCTTTTTTGGGCGAAAAAAAACGCGAACCGAACAACGCGTTTGATTTGGCTCTGTGGGACGCTTTGCCGGCAGGCGAACGAAAGACCCTGTCGCGTTATAGCAAGATAAGCGACATTCCGTTTGATCCGGTGCGGCGCCGAAATAGCGTTTTAATCAAGACTGGCAGTGTCTGCCGTTTAATCGTTCGCGGCGCTCCCGAAGTAGTCGCGCGGCTGTGCCTTAATTTGCCTCTGTCCGAGAAAAAGAAAATTGACCAGTGGATATTGAACGAAGGGAAGGTGGGCAATCGCGTCATCGCGGTGGCGGAACGTTCTCTGTCTGGCCGCGAGTGTCATTCAGTTGGCGATGAAGGCGGTCTCTCGTTTGTCGGTTTAATATCATTTGTTGATCCGGTAAAAGCCACGGCGCCATCCGCTCTCGCCGAGGCCAAAAAACTCGGAGTGCAGGTAAAAATTTTGACCGGCGACAGCCGCGAGGTGGCCGCGGCCGTGGCCGCGAGTGTCGGCCTGGTGCGGGGCAACCATGAAGTGATAACCGGTGAAGAACTTGATGCTCTCGCGACGCGCGCAGAGAGGCAAGCGGCGGCGGAGAAAATGATTGTTTTTGCCCGAGTATCGCCTCGGCAAAAATATGAGATTATCGAACTCTTGCAGAATAAATTTGAGGTCGGTTTTCTCGGCGAGGGCATCAACGATGCCCCTGCTCTCAAGATGGCTAATGTGGGCATTGTCGTTGATGGCGCCTCTGATATTGCCCGCGAGGCCGCCGATATTGTTCTCCTGAAGAGGAGCTTATCTGTTATTATTGATGGCATTCGCGAGGGCCGGGAAATTTTTGCTAATACCATAAAATACATTAAGGCAACGCTCATCTCAAACTTCGGCAATTTTTTTGCCATTGCTGTCGCGTCTCTGCTTATCCCTTATCTGCCTATGTTGCCAGCGCAAATTTTGTTGTTGAATCTTTTGTCGGATTTTCCCATGATCGCCATTGCCGCCGATACGGTGGATCGCGACGAACTGCGCCGTCCGCGCAGTTACAATGTCCGCGAGGTGGTGATTATTTCTCTCATTCTCGGTGCGGTGAGCACCGTGTTTGATTTTATATTTTTTGCCGTTTTTAATCGGCAGGAGCCGGCTATTCTCCAGACCGGTTGGTTTATTGGCAGTGTTTTGACCGAGCTTTTGCTTATTTTTTCCATTCGCACCCATTTTTTCTTCGCGCGCGCCAAGCCGCCGAGGTTTATTTTAGCGACGCTTAGTGTTGTTGCCTGCCTCGCGGCTATTGGCATACCGTACAGCGCGTTTGGGCAAAATATTTTTGGTTTTATTCCGCCCAACGGCCGGAGCCTCTTGCTGGTGCTTGTCATCGCCAGCAGTTATTTTATCGTGACGGAAACAATCAAAGTTTTGTTTTATCAGAGCGCCAGTCATCTGAAAGCCGTGAATCATCAGGCCGCCATATTGCCGAGCGGCTTGATTAATTAAACGGGGTAGGGTATACTGAAAAACACTAAATGCGGGTATCGTATACTAAGGTATATGACACCCTCGTTCGGAAAAGCGAGCAAGCTCGCTTTATCACTCACTGCGGGTATCGTATAGCGGCTATTATGGGTCCTTGCCAAGGACCAGATAGGGGTTCGACTCCCCTTACCCGCTCAAAAATAAAACAGGATGCTATGATCCTGTTTTATTTTTGACGGATGGGAGTCGAGCGATTACCCCTTACCGTCCTTTGCGCGAACCCTTTATTTTCTTGACATTTCGTCATAACTAATGTACCATTGAGTTGCTTTAGAGCAGATAAATAGCGGGGTAGAGCAGCCCGGCAGCTCGCAGGGCCCATAACCCTGAGGTCGTGGGTTCAAATCCCACCCCCGCAACTAAACAGTAGTGCCCCCCTTATTAAGGGGGGGCACTACTGTTTATAAATGCGTCTGTCACCCTGCGCGCGCAATTGTAGCTCCCACTATGTCACTTATAGTATGTAGACACATTATATTGTAAAAACTATAATAATGTAGTCAATAAGTCACATTCCCAATATTATGGTTGATATTCAAAAAAGATTTGGAAAAAAGATGAAAGAGCTACGCAAACGAAAAAACCTTTCACAGGAAAGGTTGGCTCGTAAGTCAGGATTACACCGGACTTATATCAGCGACATTGAAAGAGGGGCGCGTAACGTGTCTTTAAAAAATATAGAAAAAATTGCTAAGGCCCTAAACATTTCAATTATTGAATTATTTTAATATGTATTTAAAACAGTTTGAAGATTTTTTGAAGACAGTAAATTTGTGCGCTTATCGTGATAAATATTTGCCAATAAAAATTGTTGAAATGGATATGCCGAAAGATGTGCAGGCTCTTAACGCGTTATGTAATGTGTATTGGGATCAAAAACGTTTTATCTCCTTTGATGAATTTTATTTGGAATATAAAAATGGCTGTAGATTGCCATTAAAAATATTCTTTAAAAAAACGCAAATGTGTTCAAGATGTTTTAATAAAGGTTTGCCTGCGAGGATTTACCGGACTTGGGCAAGTATTATTACTCAAATACATGCGGGTTATGTGGCGGAATCAGTTTTTGGTCAAGGGACTGTTAAAATGTCTGAGGATTTAGATCATGACGGAGCCGATTTCCAAATTAATTATCGTAGTCTCACTTTAAATTATCAAGTTAAAAAAGAAACGTTTAGTAGAGAAGTAAGGGCCGAAAAGAAAACGAAGAAAACTTTACCAGGAGAGTTAATCAATATTACGTATAAAGTTCCTGATTTTGAATCCAAACAAGAAAAAAGGTGGATTAAAGAAGGGCTTTAAAGATTTTAAGGAGAAATGGTTAGATACCAAAATGATTAAATTATTAGATAATGGATTTGTGGTTTTTACACCACAAATTTTTCGTGAGAAGAAAAAAGAAATTGATGATAAAATAAAAATGGGGAGTTAAATCCCCATTTTATTTTGGTGTTTTACTCTGTTTATAACCTCTTCCGCTATTCTTATATAATCTGGGTTGAGCTCAAAACCGATATAATTTGCGCCCAATTCTTTGGCTGCCGCGCATTCAGTACCGGACCCCACGAACGGCACCAGTGTTACTATTTCATCTTTTGGTGCACAAGATGTGATTAATTTTTTTGATAGTTCAAGCGGTTTTTGTGTTGGATGTTTTAGAATGTCGTGGTTCTGGTGCTTTTTAAGGTCTCTTGGTGTACATACCTTGTCGCAGGTTTTACACAAAAACCATCTTTCGTTCATGCCAGCCCCGCCCGCTAAAGCGGGTATTTTTAGTACATCTCTTGGTAGTGCGCCATTTTGGTGGGCGTTGTATACAGTTTCTTTACCATTTTTACTAAATCGTCCTATAGTGCCCTTACGAATTTTCCCGGCTGCTCCATTTAGAAATCCTTCTGTATACGGTTCGCGAACATCGTCCCTATTAAAAATTGGTTGTTTTTTCCAACAACAAATTATTGATTCATGGCTACGTTGCCAGAAATTTAATGAAGCCACATTCTTGTTGGTATAATGCCAAATTAACCATCTTTTATCTAGTGGAATTTCTACAGATAAATAGGACAAAATTTCACTAAAACCGTAAATGAACATTGTGGCTGTTGGTTTCATTGCCCTTATACATTCATCAATCCATTCTTTGCTCCACACGACATATTCTGACAATTCCTTTTTATCAAAATTATTACCAAAATCTTTTCCAATGTTATAGGGTGGGTCGGCAATTACAATGTCACAACTTTCATCCGGCAGTTTTTTTAATTCAACCAGCGCATCACCGCAGATGATTTGATTGAGTGGTAATTTTTTGTATTTGGTTATTTGATCTTTCGGTACAGTTTTAATATTCACTTCTTCTTCGATGCCGTGTTTTATTACATCAATCACAATTCCTTGTATATCTATTTGTTGGTCCGGCTTAACGATTATAGTTGGGAAAGAACTATTAGCTGGTTGTAATCTAATTTGATTTTTGTCTTGAAAGAATTTTTTTAATGTAGCATCACTCCGGTCCAAAAGAGCGACAACACGATCCCCATTATTTGCGATACTTTGTCTTTTAATTAATACTATGTCTCCGTCGTTGATGTTTTCATCAATCATACTGTGCCCGTTGACTTTTAAAGCAAAAAAATTACCCTTGCTAAGCAAGTTGCTTTTGGGTATTGCGATGGTTTCTCTTTCCTGAATGGCTTCTATCGGATAACCAGCCGTGATAGTGCCGAGTAGGGGAATGCTAACCAACTGCTGCTTTTTGAAGACATTGATAGAGCGGGGTTTGTTTTCTTCTTTTTGCAAATAACCCAAATCTTTCAATTTTTTTATGTGAAAATGAGCTGTTGAAACGGAAGCAAATTTTAAGCCCTTTCTTATATTCTCTAGTGAAGGCGAGAATTCGTTTTTAGTTTGATAATTTTTAATAAAATCTAAAACCCCTTTTTGTTTTTTTGTTAACATATTCCCTTGACAAATATTTATTGAATAAGTATATTATACCATGAATAGAAAATAAATAGAATACTTATTCACAATTGAAATTTTTTTCCAAGACCGCCTCCGGCTCGCCCCTTACACGTAGCTGACAACTCGTTGCCTCTGTAAGGCAGGCGAGAGATAGTCGACCTCGCATATGATTAAAGGAATGGGTTTATGCCTAAAACTTTTAATCCTGGCCAAAAAGCACCCGAATCAGGCTAATACGAAAATTTGTGAACCAATCTCAAGCAATCGCTATTTTAAAGACCGGTGCCAATGTTTTTTTGACCGGAGAACCGGGATCGGGGAAAACCCACACCGTGAACGCCTATGTGGCGTATTTGCGCGCGCGTGGAATTGAGCCCGCCATTACCGCTTCTACCGGCATCGCGGCCACGCACATTGGCGGTCTGACTATTCATTCTTGGAGCGGTATCGGCATCAAGAGTCAGCTCAACAAGTATGATTTAGAAAAAATTTCTTCTTTGGGGTATATCGTCAAGCGTGTAAGGCGGGCGCGCGTTTTGATTATTGATGAAGTGTCCATGCTGGCGCCGGAAACTTTGGATATGGTTGACGCTGTCTGTCGAGAAGTCAAGCACAGCATGGATTCCTTTGGCGGTTTGCAGGTAATTTTTGCGGGTGATTTTTTTCAATTGCCGCCCATTCAAAAAATGAACCGGGAAACCAGCGCGCAGGCCGCTTTGATTGAAAAATTGCAAGCCGTTTTTGTTTATGATTCGCCAGCGTGGGTTAGGGCCAAGCCGGTTGTTTGTTACCTCACCGAACAGCACCGGCAGGATGATGCCGAGTTTCTTTCCTTGTTGAGCGCTATTCGGGGCAATTCTTTTGGCGTTGATCATCTGCGTCAAATAGAGCGGTGCCAGATTGAACCGCGCTCCGCCCCGCCGCGCGCCCCCCAGCTTTATTCGCACAATGTGGATGTAGACCGAGTGAATAATGATACGCTGGCTAAGATTGCCGGGAAGCAGAGAACATTTGTGATGGACTCGCACGGCCCGGCCGCACTGGTGTTAAGCCTTAAAAAAGGGTGCCTATCGCCAGAAACATTGATTTTGAAAGTCGGAGCAGAAGTAATGTTTACCAAGAATAGCGTCAAAGATGGATTTGTGAACGGCACTCTCGGCATCGTGGAATCATTTGACGAGCTATATCAATGTCCGGTCGTGCGGACGAAAGATGGCCGGAAGATAACGGCAGAACGGATGGACTGGACAGTGGAAGAAGATGGCCGGCCGCGTGCCAAGATTTCTCAATTTCCGCTTCGGTTGGCTTGGGCCATTACCGTGCATAAAAGCCAAGGAATGAGCCTGGACGAAGCGGTAATTGATTTGAGCAAGGTGTTTGAATATGGCCAAGGGTATGTGGCGCTTTCCCGCGTCCGGCGGTTGGCGGGGGTGCATCTCTTGGGCTGGAATGAACGCGCGTTTCAGGTTCATCCGGCGATTTTATCTCAAAATAAATTTTTTAATGAGTCGTCGTCTGCCGTTGAATTGGTTTTTGGCAAGACTCCCGCGGATGAACTCAAAAAGATGCATGATAATTTTATCAAGGCGGCCGGGGGCGCGCCGGCTGAAGAGCCTGAATTTATGGAAAAAATAAAAAAAGGGACAGGTTATGATGAGATCAGAAAAATACATGTAAACGCCTATCAGCCATGGAGCGCCGATGATGACAAAAAATTGTGCCGGTTATTTGAGCGGGGCGCGAAGACCATGGATTTAGCAAAGATATTTGGCCGCAAAGGCGGGGCGATCCGATCGCGGCTGGTTAGGTTGGGGCTGGTAGAGTAGAAAGATTTTCACAATTTTAATTTTATTCCTCAATTTTTTTCAGCCCGAAACGATCGTTGGGTATTTCAAATTTTTGTATAACCGATCTATTCCGTTCATTTCGTTTGAGAAATATAATCACAGATTTATCAGCGAACACCGGCGCCCAGGTGGAATCGTTCAAGCGGGCGACGATAAATGGCAATGTCCAGGGGGCGCGGTCATCCAGAGAAAAGATAATGGCGTTGAAGCGGTATTTTTCTTCCTGCTTTTGCCACAGGTCGGGGGAAACCTGCATGGGCAAAAAAATCTCTTGAAACGCGCTGGCCGGGTAGGCTTCGGGACGATTGTCAACAAACGGACGCTCGCGAGGGAACAGGGCATATATAAGGTAGCCGCCGATGTCAAAGTCATTGAAGATCGGCCCCTGGATATTGTTGCCGGTAAAAAAATTCGCGGCTTTTAAGCTATTGGGTAAAATTCCGATGCCGTATTCTTTGGCGTGGTTGCTGACGCGGGTGCGGTTGATGGCAAGCGTCGCGCCGACGACCGTAATTATGGTTAAAGTTATTAGAATTTTTTTGTTTCTCGGTTGGAACTTTGAAAAATCAGGTTTGAATTCATAAGCCAGCGCCGCGAGCGCCGGCAGGGCGAACAAGCCGAAAAAAGTGTAGTTGCGCACCGCTGTCCAGGAGAGGTAGCCGAAGACGACAGCGAGGCCGAGCGAAGCCAGCGGCAGGCCGCGCCGTTTTTTAAAAAATACCGCGATGATTCCGCCCGCCAAAAAGGCCAGAGTTATTTTGACTACCGGATAGTTATCCAGGTTAAAACCTTGCCGGGCCAGCACCCACCCGGGCTGGTTTTCTGTGACGCCGATGCCGTAGTTTTGGAAAATATGCAACGGGTAAAGCAATCCATTCAGGCCGGACGGATTGATTAGGCCGACCGCCGCCGTTAAAAGAAAGAGCGCCGCGAATTTTTTTATCTGCGCCAATCTATCCGGTTGGGTAAGAAATTGCTCGGCTCCGAAAAGGGCGATGATCGCCAAACCGAAAACAAAATAAATGTGGAAGTTGACCCAGATGATTTGGAGGAGAGGGAGCACGAACAGAAGAGTTCGGAAACGTATTCGGCCCTGGTTGTACCGGGTGAGAAGCAGGAAAAAAAGCGCCGCGAAAAAATAACTAAAACCCTCCGGACGCACTTCCACACGCTCGGCAATGAGCGGAACAAGGAAAAAGGCGAGCGGAGCCGCTATTTTCCAGCCCGCCCGGTCAAGCGCCACTCGGAAGAAAATTAAAAAAGTCAGCGCGCCCAAAGCCGAATAGAACAGCGTTAGCCCATTGAACCCGGCCAGGCTCCAGATGATGTAAAAAATCACTCCGGCGCCCCAGTGATGATTGATGAACGGGAAATCGGCGAAAGTGGAGGAGTAAAAGTTGGTGTGGAGCAGCGCCTTAAGCTGGCTCTGGCCGCCGATGGAAGAAATAATAATTTCCCCGTTTTTTAAGTGGCGCCCTAAATCTCCCGTGGTGAATACCACCGGCGAGGCGAGCCAAAAACCATACCAGGCCAGGAGAAACAGTGTTATTAAAGCGCGCCAAAAATGGATAGAGCGAGCGCGGACAAGAAAGCGCCGGAGAAAAGTCATGCGAATGGAAGAATTAGTTGCGCGTCAGTTCTTGGTGATAATATTCCTCGTACATTTGCCAAAAGGTCAAGAAGAGCGCCGTGATAATCGGACCAATGACAAAACCGGAGAGGCCGAATAGCAGTAGCCCGCCTAGAGTGGAAAAAAGAATGAGCAGGGGGTGGATCTGCAGGTCTTTCCCAACCACCACCGGCCGCAGAAAATTATCAATAGTGCTGATAATAACCGCTCCCACCGCGAGAATGATAATGCCTTGAGTGAAATTCCCAAGAAGCAGCATAATAACGCCGGCCGGCAGCCAGACGACAAAAGCGCCCGTTACCGGAATAACCGACAGAGCCGCCATGATGATGCCCCAAATGGCGGCGCCGCTAATGCCAGCGGCCGCGAACAGTATGCCGCCGCACAGCCCTTGCAGGGCACTGATTAAGAAGACGCCTTTAATGGTGGCGCTGGTGGTGGAGGTGAATTTTTTGTAAAGCATGGTTTCGTATCGGTTGCCGAGCGGGCACAGGTACATGAGTTTTTTAAGGATTTTTTCTCCGTCCCGCACGAAAAAAAACATCGTATAGAGAGTAATGAAGAAATAGGCGATAAACTGGAAGGAATTTTGGGTGAAATCAGTCGCGGCGTTAAAGATAAAATTGACCACCAAACGGCCGAGTTCGGTAATTTTTTCGGCGAAAACAGCATCATTGATTTTTAACGCGGCTAGATATGAATTTTCACGCGCCAGCCGGTTAATTTGCTGGATAGTGGCACTGATCTGCCCTTGGTTGTCGTTCAAGGCGCCATACAATTCAACTGATTCTTTGACGAGCAACGTTCCGAGAATGGTGAGCGGGAGCAGTATGATAATAGAGGCGATAAAAATGACGATAAGAGCGCTCAAATTGGGGTGGCGGATAAGCCTCTCCAAGCGCAAAAACATCGGGTAAAACAGATTCGCCATGACTGCCGCCCAAAAAAGCGGGTAGGCGAACGGCCGGATGATGTAAAAAAATAATACTGTGGCGAGCAACAGGAGGCCCAAGAAAAGATAGTTGCGAATTTTAGAAAAGTCCATATAAGAAAAGTATAACAAATTTAAGATATTTCAGCAACCCTTGGGGTCGCGATAATTTCTTTAAGAGTGGCCGGAGAAACTACCCGCAGTAGTATGATGAGAGCGGCATACAAAATGCCGCCAAGTATGACGGCGCTCAAGAGCGGAATTCCTCGCAGGGCATAAAGCGCCACTCCCATAATGAGGCTGGCCGCGAGTATTTTAAGAAAAGAAATGAGCCGCGGCGCCACACTAGAATAATAAATGGTAAGGACGGTGAGACCAATGCCGGCGTACACTTCAGAAAATAATGTTACGCCAATCGCTCCCCAGACTCCGTAATGAGCGATGAAATAGAAATAGCCGGCCAGACTCAAAAGAGCGTCTGTGCCATAAATCCACAAGGCCTCCTTTTGCCGGTTGATGGCGAGTGCGATGTGGCCGAAAATCATGCCAAAACAGGTGCCAAATATAGACAGGCTCAAGTAGCGCAGATAGTTGCCGCCCTCTAGGAAACTACTGCCGGCGATAAACTGAAGAATTGGTCGCGACAGGACAAAAATTCCGGTGATCATCGGTAACAGCATTAACACCAGCACATCAAAACCCAGCTGATAACGCTGGCTGAATTCATCGCGGTTATTTCGCGCCCAGGCAAAGGTGATGAGCGGCATAATCATTCCCATAATGAGTGCCGCCACCTGGATAACAATATCCAGCACGCGGTAGCTGGCCCCGTACAGGCCGACGGTTGTCTGGGAAACATAGAGCGGCAGAATGACTCGGTCCGCCTGCAGATAAAAAGCGTTGCAAATAACTGATATTGCCGTGGGCCACATTTTGTGGAACAGCGCTTGGGAAATGGCGCGGTCAATATGCCAGCGGATGGGTTTAAGTTGGATCCACAGATAAATGGTGGTGGTTATGGCCGCGATGGTAATGGCGGCCATAATAGGCAAAAAACCAAAGTGCCCCAGCGCGACGAGGCCGACTCCGGCCACTAGCACAACTCGCCCTGCCACCTCGCCGACAGAGGCCGCCATCAGCTGTAGACGTTCGCGGTAATAGCCGATGAATACCTGATTGAGCGCTGTGGAGAAGAAAGACAGCGCCAAAAGCGCCACCGCCAGCTTAATTTCTTTGGGGTAGGGAAAGAAGAGAATGATGAGAGGGGCGAGGCCATTGAAAATCGCGCTCGTGATGAAGCGCCAGGTGAATGATGTTTCTAGAATAGCCTTTTTATCAAAACGCGCTTCGGCCAGCATGTTGGACACCGTTACGGTGAAGCCAAAATCGCTCACGATGCCGATGAACTGCAAAAACCCGCTGGCCGTGATATACCAGCCAAAATGTTCGGCACCCAGATATCTGGTCATAATGGCGACTGCCGCCAACCCCAGCAGGGTGCTGACAGCTTTGCCGGCAATTTGGACGGCTGTGTTATAAGCGATGGCGCGTTTGAGGGACATATATGACCGTGATTATAGCACAGGGGCTCTCTTTCGTGGAGTGCTGTTTTGTGGTACAATAAAACTCATTGCTTATGTTAAAAATTTTCAAAATTTTGGTTGTCGGAGTCGTTTTTAGCTTATTCGCCGGCGAATCTACTGTATTAGCTGAAATTATCGCGGAACCGGTAATCAGAGTCGGCCTCTACAAAACGAAAAATCCGGTCAAATTTTCTTCTCCCTTTGATTATACAGTTTATAGCGGAGAAGAAATAAAGGGTATTTTACCGGCCGAAGAAACCGCCGCTCTGTCATATCAAAACGGTGCGTATATTTTCAAAAGCCGGTCGTTTAATTTCAAGACGGCGGACTATCTGCGTTTGGTTCCAGAAGATCCGTCTAGCTATTTTACTATTTTGGGCTACCAGCGTAAAATGCCGGGCCGGAAAACCAACTATAATAGCTATCGCGGTGCGTTGGAATATGTTTTTTCTCCCAAGAGCCGCCTGCCCTATATCATCAATGAATTGCCGTTGGAGGAATATATTGCCGGTCTGGGCGAGGCTTCTAATGGCGCGGCCGAAGAGTATCTGAAGGCGCTCGCGGTCGCCGCCCGCACCTATGCTTATACTATGATTGCCCCTCGTTCGGCCAAACATTTTTTTGACGTGTATGCCTCCACTATTGACCAGCTCTATCTGGGGTACAATGCGGAAATGGCTATGCCCCGCGTGGCGGCCGCCGGCCGGGATACTGCCGGCATAATGGTAACTTACAATGGGTCGCCCGTTATCACTAATTATTTTGCTCACTCCAATGGCCTGACCAAAACTTGGAATGGCCGCGGACGCGGTAGCCGTCCTTGGCTCCAAAGTGTGGAAGCCCCCTATGACGTGGGTAAAAAAATGTATGGCCACGGTTATGGCATGAGCTGTTATGACGCGGCTATGCGAGCGGATAAAGAGGGCTGGAGTTATGATTCGTTGTTAGCGTATTATTATACGCGTACCGATATTCAGAAGATGTATTAATCTTACGGATTGCTGTGATGGAACTTGCGGTCCGCTTCGGCTAAGTCCAGTATAGCCTGGCGCAACATTTCCGGGTGAGGCACCGAGGTGATGATAAATTTTTCCACCGCCCCGGCGGTTTGGATGAGCATGTTGCCGTAGTTGAAGATGGAAGGAATGAAGCCGTCAATCGCGGAGGTGATGTCCTGAATTTTATAAAGGTCAACTTCAGAAATGGTGCGGGCGAACAAGCCTTGTTGCTCAATGTGGAGCAATCGATCGTTGGTAACAATAAGCAGATCCAGATAGAAGCTGACAAAATAAGTATAGAAAAAAAGAATAACGGAAAGATAGTATATGCTTCCGGCCAAAACCAGAAGCGGATAAGAGAACGCGCCTAAAAGTAGTTCCGGGAACAGGCGGGTGATGAGCAGATAGAGCGCAACTGGTATGGCCAGCAGAACCAGAAAACCCAAAATAGCCGGAACCAAAGTAATAATATGGCGCCGCACCTTGTAAACAATGTGTTCGTACAATTTTTGGCGGATGAAAGCCGTTATTACCATAGACTATGCAATCAATTGGTTTGGCGAGAGAAAATTGCGCAGCCAGTCGGCATTCCAAATTGGCATCGGCATTGCCCAATCAACGTCCGGGAGCAGGTTCCAGGTTATCCAGATGATGATGGCGGTAGCGGCGAGAAATAAAAAGGTGACTAAAAAACTGGCGAAAGTGAAGGTGCCGGTGCGCGCCAGATGCCCGATATCAAACAGGGCAAACGTGATGAACGTCAGCAGGAAAAAACCGTAGACAAATAAAACGTTGTAAAAAGGAATAGTCACCACACGTATTGCGTTAAGATATTCTCTATTGTAACAGATGCGGCTGATGGCCGCAATGAAAGACGCGTTAAGGCGCGGCGGTTTTTTTTACGAATCTCCCGACGATGAAGAGAATTGTGGCCGTTGCCGCCGATCCGAGGCAATAAAGGCAGTAGGCGCGGATGACAAATATCTGCAGAGCCAAAAAATAAATAGAAGCCAAAACACCAAGAATGGTCATTTTGGCCGCCAGGCGAAGCATTGATTCGCTTTTAGATTCAAGATAGGCCAGGGAAGCAACAAGTATAAAGAGATAATAGCCGGCACCGAGCAGAGCCACCGGCACGCCGACAAAAGTGGAATATTGGCTGGTTAAAACTTGACTGCACCCATGCACGATAGAGCACGGCGGGAGAGCGCCGCGATAGTGGCCGATGGCCAGATAGGCGGCGTCAAGAAACCCCAGTAGTCCGATGAAAACAAAAATGACGGCGATAGTTTTATTGGAGAGCGTCTTTGATATTTTGTTCCAGGTCTCCATAGCTTTGCAGGTTGGTTAGCTTTTTGCCATTCAGGTAGAAAGCGGGGGTGGCGTCCACATTGGCGCGCTCGCCCGATTCAAGATTGGTTTGAACGCGCGCCGCCACTTCCGCCGAATTGAGATCGGCGATAAATTGGTCTTTGTTCAGACCAATTTCAACGGCATAATCGGCGAACAGGCTCGTCGGGTCAGGGGACGGGCTCCAGTCTTTCTGGCGTTCAAAGAGCAAGTTATGCATTTCCCAAAATTTTCCTTGCCGGGAGGCAGCTTCAGCCGCGCGCGCCGAGATAGCGGAATTTGGGTGTATAGTTGTGAGAGGGAAATAGCGATAAACGACCATCAGCCGCCCGCCATAGGCGGCGGTAATTTGTTTTACCAAAGAATAATACAGGGCGCAGGCCGGACACTGGAAGTCGCTGTATTCAACCAGGATATTTGTTGCCAGAGTGTTCCCTTCCGCGTGATCACTGGCGGTAACCGGATCCTGGAGCGCGCCGCCGGCGGTCACCGCCCTCGGTTTGGAGCCAAGCAGGGCGAGCCCCCAAACCATAAGGCCGAGCGCCACCGCCACCGCCACCCAAGTGCCGAGCCGTTTTAAGGCTTCGTTGTTCATAAAAGTATTGGAGATTCGGCATTAAACTATTCCCGGTTCGTTGTTTTCGCCCGGTTCCTCCTCTTCCGGCGGCAGGTCGCCGCGGTCAACTATTTCCAGCACCTGTTTTTTAATTTTTTCCAAAAGTTTAGGGTTGTCTTTCAGATACCGTTTAGCGGTTTCCCGCCCTACGCCCAATTTTTCCTCGCCGTACAAATACGAATTGCCTTTTTTATCAATGACTTTATAGGTTGTCGCGGTATCAAGCACGTCGCCGGAAACTGAGATGCCTTCATTATACATAATATCAAACTCGCAGGTGCGGAAGGGCGCCGCCACTTTGTTTTTTACCACTTTTACTTTCACGCGGTTGCCGATAATTCTATCGCCTTGCTTAATTTGGGCCGCGCGGCGGATTTCAATTCTGATGGAAGAATAAAATTTAAGTGCCACTCCGCCGGTCGTCGTTTCCGGGTTGCCGAAAACGATGCCGATTTTCATGCGGGTCTGGTTGATGAAAATAACGATAGTTTTTGATTTGCTGACAATGCCGGTCAGCTTGCGCAAGGCTTGGCTCATGAGGCGCGCCTGGAGCCCCATGTGAGAATTGCCCATCTCGCCTTCAATTTCCGCTTTAGGCACCAGGGCCGCCACCGAATCAATCACCACCACATCCACGGCGTTGGAGCGCACCAGCGTTTCCACAATTTCCAGCGCCTGTTCGCCCGTGTCAGGTTGAGAAATCAATAATTCGTCAATTTTCACGCCGATTTTTTTAGCATAATCCGGATCAAGCGCGTGTTCGGCGTCAACGAACGCCGCGAGCCCGCCGGCCTTTTGCACCTCGGCCACGATATGCTGGGCGAGCGTCGTTTTGCCGCTTGACTCCGGCCCATAGATTTCAATGACGCGGCCGCGCGGCACGCCTTTCACACCGAGCGCTATGTCAACTGACAGACAGCCGGTCGTAATTGCTTCCACCTGCATGGCTTTGGCCTCGCCAAAACGCATAATGGCGCCGTCGCCGAAGCGATTTTTAATTTGATCGATCGCGCTTTCGGCGGCTCGCAATTTAATCTTTACCTCCTCGCTGACGGTTTCCTTCGGCATAGATGTTAAAATTTACAATTAACAATTAACAACGAACAAGCGGCCGCCCTCTTGCTAGTTGTTAATTGTTAGTTGTTCATTTTTGTTTTTCTGTTGCACCACGAGGTGGCGGGTGACGGCGGTTGTTTTACCGTGTTTTTTTTCGGCGGTGATGATAATGGTGTTCAGGCCGGTTGATAAATCAATTTTTGTTTCAAAGGCGCCTTGGTCGTTTACCATAATGTTCTGTCCGTTCACTGTTAGGCGCGTTTCCGGTTCGGTTTCTCCTTGCACCAGGGCAACGGGAGCGCGCGAAACCTGCCCCTCAATAGGGGAATAAACAACCAGCCGCGGCGGTTCCAGCACTCCTCGGACTTGCCAAAGAAGATAGCCGGCGAAAAGCGCCGCTCCGCCTAGCACCAAGGCATTGCGCAGGAACAGTGAAACCGAAGCAAAAGGAAAGCCGCGGATGGCGCGGTGCGGGTGAATCAGAGGGGCGTCGGAGAGGCCGTCTTCTCGAGTGAATTGCTCTACACACTCGTCGCCTTTTAGGCTAAGCGCCGTCGCGTATTCGCGGACATAGGCTAGACGGAATGCCTTGGCTTTGGGCAGTTCAGTAAAATTGCTTTGCTCCAAAGCCGACAGATGTTTAGGGGCGATGCGGGTGCGCCGGGCCAGCTCCGCTATAGTCAGTTGAAGGCCACGGCGTTTTTTTTGCAAGCGTTCGCCCAACCGATCGGCCAAAGCTAGATTTTTATAGCAGAAGATGCTCATAATTTGAATGCTAAACGTTGAATGTCAAATGTTAAATTTTGGCCAAACGTTTTCGGTATTTAACATTTAGCATTTTACATTAGATGCTTGGGTACTGGTTGTTCCTTTCTTCTGCAGAAGCTGTATCCTCGGTTTCCATTTTTTCTGACAACACGGTTCCGCCCGCGTCCATGGTTTGCCCTTCCATCGGAATTTCTTCTTCAGCCGTTTGCAGATGTTCGGTAAAAATTTCGCGCGGTTTGGCACCGTCTGCCGGCCCTACTATACCAGCTTCTTCCAGTTCGTCAAGCACGCGCGCCGCCCTCGCGTAGCCTAGTTTCAGCCGCCGTTGGAGCAGAGAGGCGCTCGCTTTGCCGGACTCCAGCACGATTCGTTTCGCTTCTTCAAAAAGAGGGTCTTGGTCGTCGCTTGGTCCGCCGAACATATTTACCGTGCCCACCGTCCCGCCTCCCTTGGCGATAATTGATTCATCATATTCCGGCGGCTCATCGCCTTTCAGATAATTCACCACCGCTTTCATTTCTTCTTCCGATACATACGCGCCTTGCAGGCGTTTTGGTTTTGACATGTCGGCCGTCAAGAAGAGCATATCGCCGCGGCCCAGCAGTTTTTCCGCGCCCGGGCAGTCCAGGATGGTGCGCGAATCAATAATGGAAGCAACAGAGAAAGCGATCCGCGCCGGGATATTTGCTTTCATAAGGCCGGTGATAACCTCCACGCTCGGCCGCTGGGTAGCGACAATGAGATGGATACCGACCGCGCGCGCCATTTGAGCGAGGCGGATGATGCCCGCCTCCACTTCGGCCGCCGTTGTCGCCATAAGGTCCGCGAGCTCATCAATAACAAAAACAATATAAGGTATTTTTTCTTCCGCTGTCTTATTGTAAGAATTGATATCTCGTTTTCCCGCCGCCGCCAAGACATCAAATCGCCGCTCCATTTCGCCGATGGTCCATTTGAGCGCGTTTACTGTTTTCTTGGCATCAGTAATAACCGGCGTCAAAAGATGCGGAGTGCCGTTGTAAAGAGTAAGTTCAACGCGCTTCGGGTCAACCATGATTAAACGCAGAGTCTCCGGGGTATTTTGGAAAAGCAGACTCATAATAATCGTGTTGATGCACACCGTTTTTCCTGAACCGGTGGCGCCGGCCACGAGCAGGTGAGGCATTTTAGACAAATCGCCAAAGTGTATTTTACCCGCGACATCTTTTCCGATAGCAATTTCCATAGAGTCCTCGCGCGCTCGGTGCTCCGGGCTCTCCAAAAGTTCGCGCAGAGTTACTATAGCCACTTTTTCATTGGGCACTTCAATGCCTACGAGCGATTGGCCGGGAATGGGCGCTTCAATGCGAATAGGGTGAGCGGCCAGCGCCAGGGCTAAATCATTGGAGAGCGCGGTGATGCGGGTGAGTTTCACGCCCTTTGACGGTTTGAGCGAGTATTGCGTGACAGTCGGCCCCACGCGCACCTCGCCCATATCCACTTCAATGCCAAAATTTTGAAAAGTGTCTTTGATGATTTCCGCGTTGCTTTTAATATCACCCGAAGTCGGTTTGGTTTTGGATGTTTGCAAAATATCAACCGATGGAAGTTTTTTTGAGAACATTCTTGGTTTGGCGATCGTCATTTCGTTAGACGTCTTATTCGTGTCGGTCTGGCTGATCTTTTCTTCAGTTTCGTCAGCGGAGTTTGTAACTTGTTTTTTGGCGAGCGCGCGTTGTTGGAATGACCGAGTTTCTTCGTCGTTCGGCTCTTCTTCGTTCCAACCGGCGCGATAGGAAGCTCTGTCCGGCGGAGTGTAGTCGCCTTTAATGCTGAAGCGCACGGAAGGCTGTTTTTTAAAATAGGTAAAAAAGGCGATAATTTGCCGGCCGACGAAACCAAAAACCAGGAGCGCCGCTCGGTGCGCGGCGACAATCGTCGCGAGCGAGGTGTTAAAGAGAAAAATAGTGGAAATTAGGAGTAGCCCGACGAGTACTATGACCGCTCCCCAGTAACCAAGATATGTTAGGAGTGGCCAGGCGAGCGCCGTTCCGACTAGCCCGCCGCCATAGCCCTGCAGAGCGAGATCCAACATATCAGCGGTCGGTTTTTGCAAGTGCACCAATCCGTTGAAGCTCAAAAAAAACAACAGACCGCCTCCAAAATGCGTCGGACGATAATCATATTCTAAATCTTTGATGACGAGAATCGCGATAACGAGCAGAACGACCGGGAAGACGTAACGCACCTGGCCGAAGGAGATGGCCAAGAGCGAATCAATGAATACTCCGGCCACGCCGGCTTTTTTGAAAAAGCTTAAAAGCGCGAGTCCGCTCGTGATGAACATCAATATAACCAGCAGACCGCGATTAACTTCCGGGTTGGCCAGGAGGCGTTCGGTGAAACTTAACCTTTGAGGGCGTCGTCGGCTCATAATGAGTTAAGCATAGCATATTTTTTGATTGTGAACTAGACCGAGTTTGTTTAAAAAATCCCCCGCCCTGACTTTACGTCGGGGCAGGGGATAAAATTTTTTCTCCACTAAACTGCGAGAAGTATTGCATGTCTTAGCTTACGAATCAAATCTAGAAAACGTTACCCGGTAACAAAGTAAATCTGTTACGGGTAAGAGAGAGATTGTTTTTTTAGAATTCGATTCGGTTGAGACATCAACACTTTCGCAGTTTGGTAGAGAAAAATAATTTTGTATCTGTGAATTGTAGTTGAAAAAAAATATAAGTCAAGCGCGCGAACGTGTGTATAAGTTATTTTTTTATAAAAACAAAAATAATCTAGAAAAACCCGCATTGCTTTTATGTGTGCCCGAGAGATCGTCCCCGGGTGGAACATTTCTGCCGAGCTTGGCAGGGAGGTGAACCGTCAGAGATTTTTTCCCGGCGGCTCGTGGAACTGGAATAGGCAGGCTTGTCGAAAGCAACTATGGCAACGATAAAAAGAGCAGCACAACAAACGAGTATAGCGCGTTTCAATACTTTTGTTAGTGGCAACGTTCCTGTGGACAAGTTTATTGCTGGGTGATTCGGGAGTTGATTTTTTTAGCTAAAATAAGCAAAATCTTTCCTAACTCTTGACAACCTGTTATCCACTTGCTCCATTTGACAAAACCCTTATATAAGGGTAGAATGGCGATACTTCTAATTACTCGTCCTCGGCTGAAAACTGAATTTGGCTAATATAAGCCATATTTGGTTGGCCGGGTAGGTGTTCCGGCCACCGTCCATATGTCTTTGCCGGGATGCAAGGTCTAACAATTGTGATGCCCAATCTGTTTAACACCTTGCGGTTTTTGAGGAAAACTCTGTAACTCTAGCTGAAAATTTATCTGCTAGGGGTTTTTTATTGTCAACGACTCCCGCATTGTGCGGTGAAGGAAGCCAGCAAGATATTTAATATTTAACATTCGTTATTAATAATTTCGCGTTATGCCCATTTTTAAACACCAGAAGATCAACACGATTGAACGGAAATATCTGCGCGAGGTGGTGTCCATTCCCACGCCTGACCTTATTGAGGTGCAGAAAAATTCTTATGACTGGTTTTTGAAATTCGGCGTGAAAGAATTGTTTGAAGAAATTTCTCCGATTACCGATTTTACCGGCCGCGATCTGGAACTTTATTTGGAAAATTATTATCTAGATGAACCGCGTTTTGACGAAGTGGTCTGCCGCGAACGCAACATCACTTTTGAATCGCCTCTGCGCGTGGTGGCGCGCCTCGTCAACAAGCGTACGAACCAGACTAAGTCGCAGGAAATTTATTTGGGCGATGTGCCCGCCATGACCAGCCGCGGCACCTTCATCATCAACGGCATTGAGCGTGTGGTGGTTTCCCAGCTCATTCGCTCGGCCGGCGCTTTTTTTACCGCGGAAAATGTGCGCGGCCGGCGTTACTACGGCGCGAAAATTATTCCGAACCGCGGCGCCTGGATTGAAATTGAAACTGATCAGAACAATGTCATTTGGATTAAAGTTGATCGCAAGCGGAAAGTCGCCGCCACCTCGCTTTTGCGCGCTTTTGGCTATGAAGATGATGAGAAAATTACGGAACTTTTTAAGGATGTCAATAAGCATCCGAACATTGATTACATTGACGCCACCATCAAAAAAGATCTCGCCAAGAACATGGACGAGGCTCTGATTGAAGTCTATAAAAGAATCCGCCCGGGCGATCTGGCGACTGCTGACAACGCCAAGAGTTTGATCTATGCCATGTTTTTCAATTTTGATCGCTACGACCTGGGCCGCGTCGGCGTCTATAAATTCAACACCAAGTTTGATCTCGGCTACACGCCGGAAGATTATGAAAAGAAAGATAATCGCATTTTGTCCGCGGAAAAACTCCTCTTGGTTTTGAAAGAAATTGTCCGCCTCAATATTTCCCAGGAAGAACCGGATGACGTGGATCACCTCGGCAACCGCCGCGTGCGCGCGGTCGGAGAATTGACCCAAAATCGTTTTCGCGTCGGTTTGGCGCGCATGGAACGCATTATCAAAGATCGCATGAGCACCTATGAGCTGGAACAGCTGACCCCGAACAAGCTCATCAACGCCCGCCCGGTCACGAGCGCCATTCGCGAATTCTTCATGAGTTCCCAGCTCTCGCAGTTTATGGATCAAACCAATCCTTTAGCCGAGCTGGAGCACAAACGCCGCCTCTCCGCTCTTGGCCCGGGCGGTCTTTCCCGCGACCGCGCCGGTTTTGAAGTGCGCGATGTCCACACCACCCACTATGGTCGTATCTGCCCGATTGCCACTCCGGAAGGCCCGAACATCGGTTTGGTAAATCACCTCTCCAGTTTTGCCCGCATCAATGAATTCGGTTTTATTGAAACCGCCTATCGCAAAGTATTGCGCGAAGTCGCGAATGATCCGAAAATGACCGAGGGTGAATTCGTCCGCGGCGATATCGGCGATATAAAAGATGGCACTCCGATTACCAAAGAGATCGCGGTCAAGCTGGCCAAGCTGAAACAAGCCGTTATTCCGGTGCGCCCGCGCGTGACCAATGAAGTAGTTTATTTAAATTCGTTTAAGGAAGAAAAAATTATCAGCGCCGCCGCCTCAACCAAGACCGATGACCGCGGTTATTTTACCGAGGAAAACGTCGCCGCCCGTCTCTACAGCAAACCGGGATCCGCGCGCACAGTTGATTTGGAGTACCTTGATGTCGCTTCCAACCAAATTGTGAGCATCGCCACCTCGTGTATTCCCTTTTTGGAGCATGATGATGCCACCCGCGCCCTTATGGGCACGAACATGCAGCGTCAGGCTGTACCTTGCATCAAGCCGGAAGCGCCGCTCGTTGGCACCGGCGTGGAGCATGAAGCCGCCCGTTATTCCGGTTATATGATTTTGGCCGACGAAGATGGCGAGATTACTGAAGTTGATGGCAGGCACATTGTTTTAACCGGCAAAAAAGGGCAAAAGCATACTTATCAGTTTAGCAAATTCAAACGCTCCAATCACTCTACCTGTATTGACCAGCACCCGGCAGTGTCGCTGGGCGAGAAAGTGAAAAGGGGCCAGCCGCTCTCGGACGGCCCGTCTATCCGCCAGAATGAGCTAGCGCTTGGCCAAAACGTGCTCGTGGCTTATATGGTGTGGGACGGTTTTAACTATGAAGACGCCGTTATTATTTCCGAGCGCTTGGTGCAGGATGACAGTTATAGCTCCATTCATATTGAGGATTACACCATTGACGTATCCGAAACAAAACTCGGACCCGAGGTGGTTACGTCCGATATTCCGAACGTCAGTGAAGAAAAATTAAAAAATCTTGATAGCGAAGGCATCATCCGCATCGGCGCCGAAGTAAAATCCGGCGATATTTTAGTGGGTAAAATTACGCCCAAAGGCGAGACTGAACTCTCCGCCGAAGAGAGGTTGCTCCGCGCCATTTTTGGCGACAAGGCCCGCGACGTGCGCGATTCCTCTCTTTATTTAGAGCATGGCGAACATGGCAAGGTTATTGACGTCAAGATTTTTTCGGCCGAAAGCGGCGACAAGCTTGAGCCGGGCGTTATTAAGCAGGTGCAGGTGACAGTCGCCGATTTGCGCAAGGTGCAGGTAGGAGATAAAATGGCCGGCCGCCACGGCAACAAAGGCGTCGTTTCCAAAGTGGTGCCGGTGGAAGAAATGCCGTTCCTGGAAGATGGCACGCCGGTTGATATTATTCTTTCTCCGCTCGGCGTTATTTCGCGCATGAATTTAGGTCAGCTCCTGGAAACGCACCTTGGACTCGCCGCGAACGCCCTGGGCTACAAGGTGGCGACTCCGGTATTGAATGGCGTCACGGAAGAGCAGATAAAAGTTGAGCTCGGCAAAGCTGGATTTCCTTTGAGCGGCCAAGTTCAGCTTTTTGACGGCCGCACCGGCGAACCTTTTGACCATAAAACCACCATTGGCTACAACTACATGTTGAAGCTCAACCACATGGTGGAAGACAAAATCCATCAGCGCTCTATCGGGCCGTACTCGCTCATCACGCAACAGCCGCTCGGCGGCAAGGCCCAGTTTGGCGGCCAGCGTTTTGGTGAAATGGAAGTGTGGGCGCTGGAAGCCTACGGCGCCGCGCACACTTTGCAGGAAATGATTACCATTAAATCTGATGACGTGCAGGGACGCTCCAAAGCTTACGAGGCCATTATCAAAGGCGAGCCGGTCAGCAAGGTAAATATCCCGGAATCATTCAACGTACTCGTGCGCGAACTCAAAGGGCTGGGTCTTGACGTGGAACTCCTGAGCCGCGCTGAATCAGGTGAATATCGGCCTACCGCTGAAGTCGAAGCGGAGTTGAACAAAACCGCCAGCATTGAAGGGGCTATCGCGACTGGGCAATCCGTTGGCCAGATAAGCAAGTAGCCTAGTTCGTACTACTCCTTACTCCTAACTTACTACCCTCTTTATCATATGCCCCGAGATCAACTCCACTCAATGAACTTTGACGCTATCCGTCTAAAACTGGCTTCGCCGGAAGTTATTCGCGGTTGGTCGTATGGCGAAGTTTCAAAACCGGAGACCATCAATTACCGCACCCAAAAGCCGGAAAAGGGCGGCCTCTTTGCCGAAGAAATTTTCGGCCCGGTAAAAGATTGGGAATGTTATTGCGGCAAATATAAAAAAATCCGCTATAAAGGCATCGTTTGCGACAAGTGCGGCGTGGAAGTAACGCATTCTTTGGTGCGCCGCGAACGCATGGGGCACATTGAATTGGTCGCTCCGGCCGCTCATATTTGGTTTTTGCGCTCGGTGCCTTCAAAAATTGGCTTGGTTCTAGATCTTTCCGCCCAAGCTTTGGAGAAAGTCATTTACTTCGCTTCCTTTGTCATTACGCGCGTCAATGAAGAAGGCAAAAAACAGACCAGCGACCTCTTGCGCCAGGAATATAAATCCAAGAAAAAACAAATTGAACGCGAACTCGCCGACGGCCTCAAAATTGCCGCCGATAACAAGGCCGCCTCGGGGGCGATGGGAAAAATCAAAGAAGAGGCCGAGCGCAGACAGAAAGCTTTGGAAGCGGACTTTCAGCAGGCGGAAAAAGAGCTTAAAGAGCTCGTTCTTTTGCGCATTGTTTCTGAAAATAAATATCAGGAGCTGTCGCTCCGCTATGGCCACTTGTTTGAGGCTTCAATCGGAGCCGAAGCCATCTATCATTTGCTTAATCGCATCAATGTTGAAGAGACGATTAAAAAATTAGCGGCTGAACAGCAAAGCGCCAAAGGTTCAAAATTAGAGCGCATCATTCGTCGCAAAAAGCTCTTAAAGAGCTTGGCTATGAACAAAATCCGGCCCGAATGGATGATTATGAAAAATATCCCGGTTATTCCTCCCGATCTGCGCCCCATGGTCGCTCTTGATGGCGGCCGTTTTGCCACCTCCGATTTGAATGATTTGTATCGCCGCGTCATCAATCGCAACAATCGCCTGCGCCGTTTGCTGGAGCTTGACGCTCCGGAAGTCATCTGCCGCAATGAAAAGCGCATGTTGCAAGAAGCGGTGGACGCGCTCATTGATAACAACGCCCGCCACGCCAAAACTGTTACCGCTTCCACCGGCCAAAAGCGCCAATTGCGTTCTCTCGCTGATATTTTGAAAGGCAAACAGGGGCGTTTCCGCCAGAATTTGCTAGGCAAGCGCGTGGACTACTCCGGCCGTTCCGTCATCGTCGTCGGTCCGCAGCTTAATATTGATGAATGTGGTCTGCCCAAGCGCATGGCTTTGGAGCTTTTCAAACCGTTTATCATGGGTGAAATTATCAGAAGCGAACTGGCCCATAACGTCCGAAGCGCCAGCCGTTTTATTGAATCTGAAGCCGATGAGGTTTGGGACATTTTGGAAGAATTAACCAAAACGACGCGCGTGTTGTTGAATCGCGCTCCAACTCTCCATCGTCTTGGCATTCAGGCGTTTCATCCCCGGCTGGTAGAAGGCAAGGCCATTCAGCTTCACCCGTTGGTGTGTACCGCTTTTAATGCTGACTTTGACGGCGACCAGATGGCTGTCCATCTGCCTCTTACAGCTGAAGCCCGCTGGGAAGCGGAAAATTTGATGGCCGCGGAAAAGAACTTGCTTAAGCCGGCCACCGGCCAGCCGGTTATTACGCCTAAACAGGATATTGCTCTGGGCTGTTTTTATTTGACGCGCTATGTCGTGGATGATACAGGCGTCGTGAAGAGAGCTTTTGGTTCGGAAAAGGAAGCTAAAATGGCCTACAAGAGCCGTTTGGTCAGTCTGCACGAACGCGTCAAAGTCCGTTTCACCAATTTAGAAAAATTTTCGGAAGGCAGTGAAAGATTAGTTGAAACATCAGTCGGCCGCATTTTGTTCAACGAAATTATCCCATCCAAGCTTCCCTATTACAATGAAGTGATCAACGTCAAGAAGTTGGGCGCGATCATCCGTCTGTGTCTAGAACTTTATGGGCAGGAAACGACTGCTTTCTTTTTGGATGAATTAAAAAATCTTGGATATCGTTATGTCACTAAATCTGGTTATTCTCTCGGCATGGACGACTTTCCGAAGATTGTGGAAAAACCGGCTTTGATCAAAGAAGCTGACCAAAAAATTAAGGAAATGGAAGAGCAATTTCAGGAAGGTCTTTTAACTCAAGGCGAGCGCCATGCGAAAATTTTAGAAATTTGGACCGAAGCTAAGGACAAAATCATGGCCAACAACAAAAATATTCTTGACAAGAACGGTCCGGTTTACGCCATGATTGATTCGGGCGCGAGAGGCACCTACGGCCAGCTTGGCCAGGTCATGGGCATGAAAGGCCTCGTCGTTTCTCCTTCCGGCGATATCATTGAGCTCCCCATCAAAGGTAACTTTAAAGAAGGTTTTGACGTGTTGGAATTCTTTATCTCCAGCCACGGCACGCGCAAAGGTTTGTCTGATACGGCTCTGCGCACCGCGAACGCCGGGTACTTAACCCGCCGTCTTGTTGATGTGTCGCAGGATGTTGTCGTTATTGAAGATGATTGCGGCGATGAGATCGGCGAGATATTTACGATTGAACAATCCAAGCAAATGGGCGAGAAATTGGCCGACCGCGTCTGGAGCCGTTATACCGCCGCCGATGTGAAAGTCGGCAACAAGGTGATTGTGAAAGCCGGAGATGTCATTGACGACAAGATCGCTCGTTTGATTGAGGAGCGCGATGTTCCGTCGGTGCATGTGAGAAGCATTCTTCAATGCCGCTTGCCCAAGGCAGTTTGCCGCAAGTGCTACGGATACGATCTCGCGACCAACGCCGAGGTGGCCACTGGCACCGCCGTGGGCATTATAGCCGCCCAGTCAATCGGCGAACCGGGCACCCAGCTCACGCTCCGCACTTTTCACGCCGGCGGAGTAGTCGGAGGAGATATTACTCAAGGTTTGCCGCGGGTGGAAGAGTTGTTTGAGGTGCGGGTGCCGAAACACCAAGCCGTGCTCGTCGAGGTGGCCGGCAAAATTGAAATTGAAGACGCCGACGGCAAGATTGTCACTTCTCCAACCGGCAAAAAGATTTTTGAAGGCCGCCGCGGGCAGAAAATCGTCAAGATTCATTTTGAGGGGATGGATGAAATGAAAGTGAAATGCAAAGCCGAAGATGAAATTTTGGTGAAAGATGGCGCCACTGTAGCCAAAGACGAAACGCTCCTGGTGCGCGGCTCTTCCGGCGAAGAGATTAAAGCCAAGTATGAGGGCCGGGTGACGGTTTCCAAGAATCTCGTGAGTTTGGAGTATCAGGGGCCGCGCGTGCGCGAATATATTATTCCGCTCGGATACAAGTTGCATGTCAAAGACGCCCTTTTGGTGGAAAAGGGCGCTCGTTTAACCGATGGCAGTATAAATTTGCAAGAGTTGTTTGAGTTCAAAGGCCGCGCCGCCGTTCAGCGCTATATTCTAGAAGAGGTGCAGAGCATTTATTCCTCGCAAGGCCAGAAAGTGAACGACAAGCACGTGGAGCTCATCATCCGTCAGATGTTCAGCCGCGTGTATGTGGAAGATGCCGGCGACACCGACCTTTTGCCCGGCGAGGTGGTGGAAAAATCACAGCTGGTGTTTTCTAATCGCCAAGCGAAGAAAGATAGCGGCAAACTTGCCGCCGCCCGCGAACTTTTGCTCGGCGTCAGCAAAGTAGCTCTTTCTACCCAAAGTTTCCTGTCCGCCGCTTCTTTCCAGGAAACAGCGCGCATTCTCATCAACACGGCCTCTACCGGCAAGATTGACTATTTGGAAGGCCTCAAAGAAAACGTTATCATCGGCCGCCTCATCCCGGCTGGCACCGGATACAAACAATAACCGCTTTGTCAAAATCCTCCCCCTAAAAAAGGGAGGATTTTTAGGTTGACGCCCTTCTCACGTCTGTTATACTAACTATATTCTTAAATCAACATTTTATATGTACGAATCAAAAAATTACGACCATTTGCTTGGCACGCCAGGCTTCAGCGACCAGCTCTTTAAAAATCATTTTACTCTCTATCAAGGGTATGTAACCAATTTTAATAAACTGAACGATATTTTAGCGGCCATGGAAAAAGACGGGAAATTTGATACGCCGGAATACGCCGAGCTTAATCGCCGCTTTGGTTGGGAGTTTAATGGCATGCGCCTGCACGAATATTATTTTGGCAACATGACCCCGAAAAGCGGCCTCGCCGCCTCGGAGCAAGCTATGCTGATGGAAAAAATAGAGAAAGAATTTGGCTCGTATGAAGCATGGGAAAAAGATTTTAAGTCTATGGGCGCGATGCGCGGCATTGGCTGGGTAGTTTTATATTGGGACAGAGAAGCCGACCGCATTTTCAACGTCTGGATCAACGAACACGATACCGGCCACTTCGCCGGCTGTGCGCCACTTTTGGTGATAGATGTGTTTGAGCACGCCTTTATGCTGGATTATGGTACCAAGCGTGCCGGTTATATTGAAGCCTTTATGAAAGCGATAAATTGGGGGGTGGTAGAAGACAGGCTAAAATAATTTTAAAAGTATGTCTAAAAAAACACTGTTTATTTTCTTAATTGGTGCGTTATTTTTAAGCGGTTGCGCGGCCCCGGTTAAAATTCAGAAAATAATCAACGCCGTCGTTAATCCGGAAGCTACCAATCAGAGCGCGGTCGTTTCGAACGCCACCTCTACCTATACAGAAGCGACCAATGTCGTAAACGCAAGTGCCGTTCAGTGGCAAAAGCCGGTGCTAACGGCTAGTTTGGGTCTTCTTTTGCCTAGCGAGGATTACGCTACCAAGAATCATCTAACATACCCTGATTACTATGAAGACGCGGCCAACTATTTTTTGGTGGGCACCATTATATATAACGGAGAACCAAACAAGCTGGTAATGGTGGCCGCACAATCTTCAGGGTTGGAGGGTAGTAGCCGTTACTTTTTTGCGGACAATGAAAAATCGTTAACTTTCTTGCAAAAAAATTCTAGCCCACTGGATAAAGATACCACCTCTACTCTAGGGTATGATGGGCTTGATCGAACCAAATTTACCATTGATGTCACCACGGATATTTCTGATTTGCACAATTTTCCGGATGTAATAAGTGGAACAAATCCGCGGCAGAGGGTCGTTTTTAAAGGAGAAACCGAGTACTGGGTTGTTAGCACCACCTTTAACAACACTCCAGCCTTCACCGGCACCCAAGGTCGTTCGTTGTATGGTAGCATTCACAACGGGTTCTTTCTAATGGGCGACGGCCCGTTGGTGGCCGAATATGCTTTGCAACCGGATTTTTTTGACAAAGACAATCTGGTGCCGCGAATCACCTGGGCCAACGGCGAGGTTAATAAGTCTGAATATTCTTATGTCAGTATGGGCGGGTGTGGCAGCAGCAGTTATTTAAAAGTAGTTGATCCGAAAGACATCAATGTCAGTACTGATTTGGTGGTAGTGGGAAAAAACAATCAAAATGATTTAATTTATGAATTAAAAGATACTAATAGTCAGCGGTTAAAAGATGTATTTAACAATTCCGCCATCTACCCCACCACCGAATCCGGCAAACCAAAGTTAGCCTACGAACAATTTTTAGCCACTCGGCCGCTCCTCTATTGGGTTGATCCGTTTGGGCGTTTGGTTGAATTACAAAATAGTAAATTTCAGCCTCAAGCCGAGTGCGGCAAGCCGGTGATTTATCTCTATCCCAAGAAAACGATGGATGTATCGGTGAATGTGAAGCCGCCAGGCGGACTCACCTATTCCGAGCCGGAATTAAAAGATGGTTGGGAAGTGGAAGCCACGCCATACAGTAATTTGACCGAGATAAAAACCGGTCGTTACTACCCTTATTTGTTTTGGGAAGGCCGCGGCGATATTTATGAACAGCCCAAACTTGGGTGGGTAGTGAAGCGCTCAAACGTGAAACAATTTTTGATTACTAAACTGGCGCAACTTGGCCTCAAGCGGTCAGAAACTAATGATTTTTTGGATTTTTGGTGGCCGAAAATGCAGGAAAAACCTTATTATTTTATAACTTTCCTTGGCAACGCGACCATGGACAAGCTCGCCCCGCTTACTGTTACGCCGAAGCCGGATACGATTATCCGCATTCTTATGGATTTTACGCCGCTTGACAAGCCAGTCGCGGTCAAAGGATTTGCCATCCGCACGCCCAAGCGAAAAGGGTTCACGGTGGTGGAGTGGGGAGGCGTCGTCCGTTAATTTTTTTGGCGGTTATACCAAATTCATGAAGTCAAATTTTTTTATTGGCGGCATTTTTTTGGCTTTAGTTGGGGCTTTCTTGTTGTATTTTAATTGGGCCGTTTCTGCACCACGCCGGGGCGAAGCGGTAGCGGCAAAACCTGCGGCCGCTCCTTATCATCGCGCCACTTCGCTTGATCGTGATCGGTTTGAAGAGTTTTTTAGCGCCGCCGCGCCCGGCGCGGCAGTCGGCGAACCGGTAGCATCGGCAGTTGTTCCGCACCATTTGGCCGCCGCCGCGCCGCTGGCCGTATTTTTTGAAATGATGAAAGGCCAAAAACCGCCGGTGGTCGTGCTCCTGGGTCCTAATCATAAACAGGCCGGCCGCGATTCAATAGTAACGAGTGAATATGAATGGAAAACACCCTATGGAAATATTTCTCCGGCCAGCGCGGTCATACAAAAATTAGTTGTTCAAAAAGTGGTCGCGGTAAATGAAACGGTCATTGACCCAGAGTGGAGTGTGGGCGCACTCGTGCCATTTATAAAACGCACTTGGCCTTCGGCGACTCTCGTGCCGCTCATTGTGAAAGACCGCACGCCGGCCGCGATACTAGAACAGCTGGCGCAAACTCTCGCTGGCACCTTGCCGCCGGGCAGTTTAGTTCTTGTGAGCGTTGATTTCTCGCACTATTTGCCATATTTTGTCGCTGATTTTCACGATATTTTATCGGAAAATATTTTAGCGACCGGCGACAGCACTCGTCTAAACAAAGCCGAGATTGACAGCATTCCCAGTCTCTATTTTTTGTTTAGTTACAACCGCCTGCGCGGGGCGCAAAAGTGGCATGAAGTTTCGCGCACCAACAGCGCCGCGCTCGCCAATCATCCGGAGTGGGGCAAAACCACCAGCCATCTCGTCAGTTATTACACGGCGGGCGATCCGGCGCCGGACACCGTTATCACCATACAATTTTTTGGCGATATTATGTTAGACCGCAATGTTGCCAAAGCAATGGGCGCGCGCGGGTTTGATTATCTTTTGGAAAAAATTCGCGGTCAGGAAAATCGTTTTTTTTCCGGCGTTGATTTTTTTATGGCCAATTTAGAAGGGGCGTTCGCGCCGAGCCGCGTTCAAACCAGCAAGGAAATTGCCTTTCAGTTTGATCCGACGCTCGCCAGAGAGCTGAAAAAATTCGGTTTTGACGCGGCGACTATTGCCAACAATCACGTTTACGATATGGGCCGTAAAAATGTCGCTTTTACCAAGCAAACGCTCGCCGAAGCCGGCGTAAGTTACTGCGGCGACCAGCTGGCCGAGGGAGCCGAGTACAATTTGGTGGCGGGGCGAGAGCTTGGTTTGCTGGAGCCGGTAGCCTTTGTCTGTCTTGAAACCGTTACTCACGTAATCAACAAGAATAATTTGGCCGCGGCCATAGCGGATGCCCGACAAAAGGCACGCTATGTGATAGTACAGGCGCATGGCGGCGCGGAATACCGCCGCGCCTCGACAAAAGCCCAGCAGGAGCTGTATCATTGGCTTATAGATCAAGGTGCCACGGCCGTCATTGGCCACCACCCGCACGTTGTGGAAGAAATAGAAATCTATCATGGTAAGCCGATTTTCTACTCATTAGGTAATTTCATTTTTGATCAATATTTTTCCAAAGATACGCAAGAAGGCTTGAGCGTTGGGCTGGTGTTGAAAGATGGTGCGGTTTCAGGAGCGCGCCTTTTCCCATTTTTTGGTGTAAGATCACAGGTACAGTTGATGACAGGCGAGCGCCGTGATGAGTTTATGAAATGGATGAGTGAGAATAGCCGGCTTGATGGACGAACGATTGAAGATGGCAAAATCGCGTTGTAGTCCCTCGCCCAAGCGGGGAATAAATTTATGTCCGGGCATTCTAAGTGGCACAATATACAGGCTAGGAAGGGAAAGCAGGACGCTCGACGGAGCGGCCAATTTAGCAAAGTCGCCAAGGCGATTACGATCGCGGCCCAAAAGGGCGGCGACTCGGCTATGAATTTTTCTTTGCGCCTGGCCATTGAAAAAGCTAAGGCGGTAAGTATGCCGAAAGATAATATTGATCGGGCGATAGCGCGCGGGACCGGTGAAGATGGCGCCGGAGTGCAAATGGAAGAGGCTCTCTACGAAGCTTTTGGCCCGGGTGGAATCGCTGTTCTTATTAAAACCGTGACCGACAATAAAAATCGCACCCTTTCGGATGTTAAACATATTCTCTCCGAACATGGCGGTTCGTTTGGGAGCGCAGGCAGTATCCAGTGGATGTTTCACCTGTGGGGGGTGATCATGGTGGAAAAGGGCAACATGGCCAAAGCGACACCCGACCCTCAAGAGATGGAAATGAAGCTCATTGATGCCGGGGTAGAGGATATACAAGACACCGAGAGCGGCGAAATTGAAATTAAAACTAAAACAGAAAATTTGAAAAAAGTGCTGTATGTTTTGCAATCAGCCGGAGTGGAAGAAAAAGAATCGGGCATTCAGTGGATTGCCAAAGACACCGTTCCCGTTTCCCAAGAAGTGGAAGACAAATTGGGCGAGCTTTTTGCCGCCCTGGGAGACAACGATGATGTTGAAGACTATTTTACCAACGCCGCCTAAACGTGCCGAGCGTATCTTAGGCATTGACCCTGGTTTTGGCCGTTTGGGGTATGGCGTCGTTGAGCAAGGCGGAGCAGATAGCTGGAAAGCTGTCGCCTATGGTTGTATTGAAACGTCGGCCAAGAATAAGTTCGTGGAGCGTCTTAAAGAAATTCGCGACGAGCTGGAGGAAATCATTAAAAAATATCAGCCGACCCGGATGGCCGTGGAAGAACTTTTTTTCTTCAACAATGCCAAAACCGCTATGGATGTTGGCCAGGCGCGCGGCGTCGTTTTGCTTTTGGGGATTCAACACGGCTTGCCCATTGATGAGTTTACTCCGCTCCAGGTGAAGCAGGGGCTCACGGGCTACGGGCGAGCCGAGAAAGATCAGATGCAGAAAGTGGTGGCTATGGTGCTTGGTCTTAAGGGGAAAATAAAATCTGATGATGCGGCCGACGCGCTGGCGGTCGCCATAACCGCCGGGCAGAGCCTGTGGCTGGAAAAACTTGGCAAAGTATGACAGAGAAAAAATTCGTCCTTATTCTTCCGAATATTCGGAGCGGACACAATGTGGGCGCCATGTTCCGTACCGCCGATGGCGCCGGCGTGGATAAAATTTTTCCCACTGGCTACAGCCCCTGTCCGCCACATCCGCAAGTTGACAAGGTATCACTCGGAGCCGAGAAAGCCGTGCCGTGGGAATATTTTAAACAGTCTGGCCGGCTGGTTAAGATATTAAAAGCCGACGGCTACAGGATTATCGGTTTGGAGCAAACTAATAAAAGTGTTAATATATACTCATGGCAACCGCGGTTTCCGCTGGCTCTCATTGTGGGGAACGAAAAAACCGGTATTTCGCCGGGCATGCTCAAACTCTGCGATGCCGTGGTTCATCTGCCAATGCGCGGTATGAAAAAAAGTTTAAATGTCAGTATCGCCGCAGGTGTTGCACTTTATTATATTAGCGAGTCTGTTTAATCGTTATGCAGTCAACCGTCAATCTTTTTCGCCATCTGTACGAGTCATTGCCGCCTTTATTTCCCGCGGGAATAAAGGAAAAAATTTTTCATGCCAGGGAACACATTGAAAGCGACCCGGCCGTGACTCTTCCGGAGATTGAGCAGACAATGTTAACTTTTGGTTACGAGGTTTGGCCATGGAACCAAGCCTATCGGGAATTTTTCGCGGTCGCGGAAGCGGCAGTGGGCGAACATTTTTTATTGCCGAAGCTTACGCCGGAATTGCGCCGCCGCTATGAAGATTTTCAGCGCTACGGCGGCGTCCTGCGTGAACTCCACTCGGGCCGGCCGGCCGATTTTTTTTCCGGTGAAGAGCGCGCCGATTTATGCGCGGCGCTGGTAGAAACACAACTGGAACTTAAAGCGTATGTGAACAACGATGTCGCGAGCGTGCGCCGGGGAAAATATCTCAAACGGGTGGCCGAATTTTCCGGCGTGCTGGAAGAAATTGCGGTGAATCTGGAGCGGATGAACGAGCTGGCGTCAGCGGAGCAGGATCATCCGGCGCTCGCCGATCAAATCCGCTCGCAGGTCAGGGCTTTTGAATACGGCCTCTGTTTTTTGGGGCCGGAAATTGGTCCTACGGCGGTTTGCCAGTCGGTGGAGTATTTCGCGGGGCGCAAAGATGAACTCAACCGCCTGCGGGGCATTCATCGAGAGCAACAAATAAATTTTTGAGATTAAGAAACCGACGCTGGTTTTATTTTTTTATACTTCAGCATCATCTCTTCCAGTTCTTTTTGGCCGCAGAGTCCGGCTTGCGAGCCGTGATTTTGTACTACGCCCGAGCTATTGGCGATGCCCCACTTTAGCGCGTGGGCGATATCGTGGCCGAAAAAACGCGCCGTGATAAAACCGGAAGAAAAAGCGTCGCCCGCGCCGGTTTT
>Ga0075989_117_pt1 | contig 28373 bp, 31 predicted proteins | sample RifGroA2_FD_68037 | JGI IMG/M metagenome (GOLD analysis project Ga0075989, IMG submission 68037) | Parcubacteria (Kaiserbacteria) bacterium GW2011_GWA2_49_19
ACGGAAAAATAACTTGTGCCTTCTAACAGCCGTAGCAGTACATAAAGTAAACCCAGCTCAAAAATAAACGCAGAAATTCCCGCCGCGCTATACCGAGCAAATGTAATGCCTTCCTTAAAAAGTTTGCTCATATCATTGCGTTCGATTCCTTGGAATACCTCACCTGCAAAATTATCTGCGCTATACTGACGACCAAAGCTATTATGTTTGTGAAAACAATAGGAGTCGCATTAATTAGCAATCCATATATGAGCCAGAAAATGCTGTTCAGAAAATAGACGACGAGCATTCCCCACGAAACATCCTTCACGCTCTTCGTCTTAAACGTCTTATACAACTGCGGCAACATCAAGCACGTGCCTGTTGCGGTAGCCAAGGTGCCGAAGATTGCGGTGAGCATGGTGGAAGTATATCGTATGAATCCAAAATACTAGATATTAAACTTAACCCATTGCCAACTATTTGCTTATTCGCGCGAATAAGCAAATAGTTTATGTTATGCTGAAATTGGTGCGGAGCAAAATGACAGGCGGATGCTATTATTCCCGCGTGAGCGATACTGAACAGGGCGGAATCCCAACTTCTGCATCACCCGCAAGCGATGCGCCAGCGCCAGAAGCAGTTCCTGCAGAAGTTATTGCCGCGCCTCCCGCGAGTGCTGATGCTGTTCCTGACATTTCAATCGATGAAGCAACATTAGCTGCTCCACCGACTCAATTATCTGATTCCCCTCCTCCAGCCGACACGCCCGCAGAAATTACCGACACAGAACATACCAACATACTTGAGAATGTTGGTATGTCTTCAGAAGCCAACGATACAAATGCGCCTTCAGCTCCACCCGTTTCGGATAATGCGTCCGCGCCAGTTCCGCCGCCAATAGAACCATCTGCGCCAGCTGGCGGGGCCGCGTATGCCGCACTCTTGGCCATGCGCGACCAGGCGCAGAGCGCCATTCAGTTTCGCAGGCAAGCGAGATTGGAGAAAATTATGGCGCTTGTAGAAACGAAGCGCTCCATCGGAAATGATGAGGTGGAGAAACTTCTTCGCGTTTCGAACGCCACTGCTAGCCGTTATCTATCAACCCTTGTTCGAGATGGAAAATTGAAGCGTTTGGGACTCCCGCATGCGTCTCGATATACTTCGCCCACTGGCTCAAACGGCGCCGTTTGAGCCAGTGCCACCTAAAAACTCTCGCAAAATATGTCTAAAATCAAAGCGATTGTTTTTGACTGGGACGGGGTCATTGTTGATTCCATGCCGATGATTGCGCTCGCGATACAAGAAACCGCCGCAAGCTATGGTGTGCAAATAGCCATCCCAGAAATCTTTGTGAAATTCTCACAGCCGAAAGAAGCGTTCTACAAAAGCATCGGCGTCAAGGCGGAAAGCAAAGAGGAACTGAACGCGAGACATGCCGCAGGCGACGATAAATACCTTATAAATACGAGACTTTTTAGCGATGTACGCTTAATTATTAAGAAGCTAAGAGAAAAAGGAATAAATCTTGGAATTGCAACCCAGAGAATGGATACTGGAAAAGTCGCGATACGAAATGAGATTGAAGCGCATGGATTGCAAATGTTCTTCCCTTTTGAAAATACTCTTGGCGGAGAAGTTAAAAAGGAACAAAAACTTCTCCTGCTCGCCAAAAAATTCGGAATAACGCCATCAGAACTCTTGTTTGTGGGCGACTTGCCTTCCGACATCTCTGCAGCTAAAAAGGCGGGGGTAAAATCGGCGGCTATCGCGCGCCATGAATCGGGCAAGGCCCGACTCAAAGCCATGAAGCCGGATTATTTTCTGGACTCGCTCACGAACTTGTTGGCAATCTGTTAATATCGTTCCCCAAGCCCGCGGAATGTGTATACTGGGACACGATGCCGACAAACATCCTGAAAATATGACAAAAAAGCGGTCCCAAAAACAAGGTTTAAGAACATGGATTGAGATAGATACGCAGGCCCTCAAAAATAATTACGACGAATTCAGGCATCTGATTGCGCCGAAATGCCTTTTGATGGCCGTTGTCAAATCAAATGCCTATGGCCATAGCTTGATTGATTTTTCCCGCGCCGCGGAAAATTTGGGGGTTGATTGGCTCGGCGTTGATTCAATTGTCGAGGCCGCGAGTTTGAGAAAGGCGGGTCTCCACAAATCTATTTTGGTTTTGGGATACACCCTTCAGGATAGAGTGGAAAATGCGCCTAAAAATAATATTTCTTTAACAGTCGCTGATTTTCCCTCTCTGAGAAATCTAAAGACGGTTAATAGGAACGGCAGAAAACTAAAAATCCATCTAAAAATCGATACAGGGATGCACCGGCAGGGATTCTTAGTCTCTGAAGTCCCGAGGGTTATCAAAATACTAAAGTCAGGGTCTCTGCCGGTGGCTCTTGAGGGTGTTTATACTCATTTCTCATCTGGAAAAAATCCGGCGTTCCCATCTGCAACATCAGACCAGATAAAAGAGTTTAGGAAAGCTATTGGTCTCTTGGAATCAGCCGGATTCAAAATACCAATAAAACACGCGGCGGCCACAGCCGGTACAATACTGTTTCCTCAAAGCCATTTTGATTTGGTTAGAGTTGGAATCGGACTTCAGGGGCTTTGGCCTTCCAAAGAAGTGCGTGGGGCGTTTCAGAGGAAGGTAAAACTTCAACCAGTGCTTGCTTGGAAGACTATCGTTTGCCAAATTAAGAATCTGCCTAAAGGAGCTCGGATCGGATATGATTTGACGGAAGAGCTCAATCGCGATTCAAAAGTTGCCGTATTGCCTATTGGCTACTGGCATGGGTTCCCACGAGCGCTATCAAGTATCGGCAAAGTACTAATTAATAGCAGTGAAGCAAAGGTTCTGGGACGAGTGTCCATGGACATGGTGAGTGTTGATGTCACGGATGTGGAAAAAATAAAAATCGGGGATGAGGTTACTCTTATAGGCAAGAACGGAAAACTAGAAGTTTCTGTCGATGATATGGCCGGAATGTGCAGCACCAGCAACTATGAGATAGTTACACGCCTCAACCCGCTCATGAAAAGAATCCTTATTTGAGATGCAGGTTGTAATTTCCTAGAGAATTTTGTGAATCATCCACGACAATATTGAAAGAACTACTGCGCCGAGGAGCGCATTCAGGAATCCATCGACTTTAAACTCGGGAATTATCCACATTATCGCGTAAAAGAGAAAAGCATTTAGAACAAACGAAAATAATCCGAATGTGATAATGGTTATCGGAAGAGTGAGAATACTCAATACTGGCCTGATGACCAGTGTGATGACAGACCATACAACCGCAACGAGAAGTATCGTCGTCCACCCGCCAGTGTGAGTGATGCCAGGCACAAGATTGACCGTTAATGCGACGGCGACAACTGTTCCGAGATATTTGAGGACTGCGTGCATATGGGGATAGGTTATAGGTACTAGGTTATTGGTTCCAGGTTAGGAAATCCCGATACCTTACGACTATACCACAGTTAACAATTCACAGCGCGGTTGGATTTCTTCAACCTAAGCGAAAATACACGACCTTTTTTAACGGTACGAACCATTAGTCCCGTCTACAGGTGCACATCTCTGCTTGATGTGCCCTTCAAAAACTACTCAGTCTTTGAGCCCTCCCTCATTCCCACTTCTCCTCCTCTTCTTCTGGCACTTCCACCTTTTCCTCATCGTCTTCGTCCGCATCCAGCAACTCACTAACTGCGTCTTCTTGAACGCCAGCTTCCTTCTCCTCATATTCGTCTCTGTCTCTGTAAATCATAGACAATTAAAACCTACCGGCTTATTAACACCACAATATTACCGAGCGTCTGTCCGCACGCAAGATTGCAAGACGCACGGGTGTGTATAACTCAAACAAGCTATATAATCCGTCGTATGCAAAGTGGCGACCCTATCGCAAAACACTTCCGACTCGCGCCCGCGCAGGCGGCCGCGCTGCGGAAACTCGGACTCGTAACAATTCGAGACCTTCTTTATCACTTCCCCGCCAGATATGAAGCGCAGGGTTCAGAAACGAGCACGAGGGAGTTGGTTACCGGCGCTAAAGTTACACTCTATGGCACGCTCTCAAAATTAAAAGCAAAAAAGCTTTGGAAAAGCAGGCGCGCAGTGACGGAAGGGTGGTTTGAAGACGCGACCGGCCGCGTGAAATGCATGTGGTTCAATCAGCCGTATATTGCATCTTATGTTTCCGACGGGAGTTTTGTGCGATTGTCGGGAACAGTGGGTGGTAGCGAAAAGAACCAGTGCATCGCAAATCCGGAATTTGAAGTTGTGCCGCGCGGGAGCGTCCCTACTGGATTGTTTGAAAAAATCCCGACGCATAAGTCGGGACCCCGACAAGTCGTCGGGGCTGAAAACTTTGTCATTCCCGTCTACCCGGAAAGCCGAGGCATAACCAGTCTCTGGTTTTATCACGCTATCCGGCGCGTATGCGAGAACGGCGCACACAAAACAACTAAAGATCCCGTGCCAGAAAATGTGCGCAAAAAGTATCATTTACCCGACCTCTCAACCGCTCTCGTGTATATACACACTCCGGAAAAAAATGAGCATGCGGAAGCCGCGCGCAAACGTTTCGCTTTTGAGGAAATATTCATTATGCAAACGGCTCGCGCGCAAGAACGCGCGCTAAATGATTCGCAAATGCCGTTTCAGATCAGCGATGGAAATTCCCACGTGGAAAGATTTCTCGAATCAATTAGTTTCCCTCCGACTAGCGCGCAGAGCCGCGCCATCGCCGACATTCTCAAAGATTTCTCGGGCGGGCATCCGATGGCGCGGCTTCTAGAAGGAGACGTCGGCTCCGGTAAAACGCTCGTTGCCGCGTCGATTGCATACGCAGTCGTACACAGCCGACCCAAAGGTCGCAGCTCGGGTACTCTGCAAGTCGCGTACATGGCGCGGAACTACGCAGAACGAACGCGGAACGATGCGGAAAAGTGGCGCGAACAAGTTACCTCTATTTCGAGAGCGCAGTTGTTGAAGTGGGTAGAAAATGGAGAAATCGCCATGGTAGTCGGAACGCACGCTCTTATACAGAAATCAGTCAAATTCCAAAATCTCGCCCTCGCAATCGTCGACGAACAGCATCGCTTCGGAGTGGGTCAGCGCAAAGCGCTGATTCGCAGAACAAACGCGGAACAAACGCGGAACAACGCAGAAGATATTGACCCGCTTTTGTATCGAGACCTGACGTATCGGATTAGGAGCGCGCTGTTTGCCGTCAAGAAAGAACTTGGCGGAGGACATAAGGAGAGCGTATACCAGAAATCTGTTGCTCAAGAATTCGAAAGGGCTCGTTTACCATTTTCTCAAGAAGTACGCATTCCTATCACATATCGGAATAAAAGCGTGGGAACATACATTCCCGATTTCGTCGTCGACGACAAGGTCATAGTTGAGTTGAAAGCAATTCCCTTTGTCGGGCAAACTGAAAAGAAACAGCTATGGAACTATCTGAAGGGTTCTGCCTATCGACTTGCCCTTTTGGTCAATTTTGGACCGAGAGAACTTACGATTGAGCGAGTAGTTTATGACTCAGCACGTTCTTCCGCGTTTGTTCCGCGAGGTTCCGCGTCAGTTCCGCATTTCTTGAGTATGACCGCGACACCGATTCCACGCACGCTCGCGCTCACACTCTACGGCGACCTTGATATTTCCGTCTTGGATGAACTTCCGCCTGGACGAGCGAAGGTTACAACGCGAATTATTAAAAAGGAAAACCGTGGAGAGGCGTATGAAAGTGTGCGACGCGAGCTAGCAATGGGGCGTCAGGCATTTGTCGTGTGTCCGCGCATTGAGGAGCCGGACCCGGAGAAAATGAACGCGCTTCAAGCGAAATCGGCGAAGGCAGAAGCAAAGCGCCTTCAAAAGGACGTGTTCCCGGAATTCAAAGTCGGACTTCTGCATGGAGCTATGTCCGCCAAAGAAAAAGATGGCGTTATGCGGGAATTTGCCTCCGGCAAAATCCATTGTCTAGTTGCGACATCCGTCGTTGAGGTTGGAATCAATGTGCCGAACGCGACCGTGATGATGATTGAAGGGGCAGAAAGGTTCGGACTTGCGCAACTTCACCAGCTACGCGGAAGAATAATGCGCTCATCGCATCCTCCGCATTGTTTTCTCCTTCCGGAAACTTTCGGCCAGGTATCCTCAAAACGGCTTAAGGCGCTGGAAAAAAACGACGACGGCTTTAAGCTGGCAGAAACCGATTTGGAAACACGAGGCGCGGGAGATTTACTCGGACGCCGACAATGGGGCATCTCTGATATTGGCATGGAGGCGCTTAAGAATCCGCGACTGATACAAGCTGCTCGCGAGGAAGCATTCGCGCTCGTCCATGAAAATCCGCGACTGGAAGAATATCCAGAGCTTGCCGCGCGCGCGGCAAGAGTCTTCACGGCGATGCATTCCGAGTGAGTGCAATTAGTTCACCGCGACGGTAACTGACGTTTTGTGGGAACCTGCGCTCAATGTGACCTGATACGTTCCCGCTAATTGGTAAGTGTGATTAACTATGCTAGTCACTGCCTTGCAGGCCCCCGCGGGAACTGAAATCGGAGCTTTCCCAGTGCTGTCGCCATAATCAAGGAGGTACGTGGCCGCGTTGCATGAGTTTGCCGCGTTAACCGTTACCTGCACCGAAATGGCCCTGGAAGATCCTCCCGTATATGGCGAGACGGCAATAAAACCTCCAATCGCATTCGTCGTGCCAACCGTACTTCCAACACAGCCAGCGGTCATTGCCGCGGCCGTGCGCGGTCCGACTGCGCCGTATCCCGTAGTTCCCGGAGTTCCAGAAGACACAATTCCATTTTTGACTTGAAATCTCTTAACTGCTGTTTCGGTAAGCGGACCGTATGTTCCTGTTATTGACCCTTCTGGATAAATACTCTTGTCTTGGGCCAAAAACTGCTGAAGACGTGTTACATCTGCTCCGCTAGACCCGCGCTTTAAAGTTATGCCTGGCGTGAAGCAAACCGCTACAGAAACGGCTTTTGCAGGCGGGGCGGCTTGCGCTTGCGCCGGAGTCCCAGTAGCGGCCGCGCCAGCGAGAAGCGGCAACCCTAGAACGAGAGCCGTCAAAAACGAGAGGAACTTAATATTCATGTCTATATTGTCGCACGCGCCCAAAACCGCGCAACGCCTAATCCACACTTGTCCGCCCGCTTGGACTCGAACCAAGGACCTAGGAGGTATAAGCTCCTTGCTCTAACCAACTGAGCTACGGGCGGAGTATCACTACTCTACAGTTTTTTCGAGATTTTCAAAGACTTGCTTCTTCTTGTTCTTCCTTACATCGTCCCATGGGAAGACTCGGCCATTCATCGCTATGTACACGCCCGGCGACAATTCTCGCGCCTGCTCAACAGCATATTTGAGGTTTGAAATAGCATCGGAACCTTCTTTAGCATAGGGGATAAATGCGCCGACGAAAACCACGATTTTATTAGAGATGTTTCTTCCTAGCACCGCGGCAGTTCCGATCATTTCATTCGTTCCATGTGTAATCACTATTCTCTTTTCCGGACACGATAGACATCGTTCGAGTATTTGTTTTCGTTCTTCCTCGGTAATATCCGAGGAATCTTTCAGCAACAAGACTTCAAAAGTCACGCTACTTGCGATACCCGCGTCTCGCAACATCTCTGGCACACGGCTATGCGTAAACAGAGATTTGCCCGTCGCTGGGTCAGAATTATCTTCGTCAATCGTCCCGCCCGTTGCTACCACTCTAACAATCGATTTGTCCATATGCGCTAGCGAATTGTCCTGCCGCATGTTTTGCAGGTCATGTCAGAAAACGGTTTCTATCGCGGCTTGCATGGCGTATGTTGCGTATGATGATTCCTTCTTCTTCTAGCGCGTAGAATATAAGATAGGGAAAAGGCGGAACTGGAAAGACGCGGATTCCCGATGCGTCAATTGGAGTCGCTATTTCTGGGAACTCCCCAATGCGCTCTACGATACGCTCGATTCTCCCAATCACGATTTTTGCCGCAATAATATTGTCTTTCGCGATATGCGCTTGTATTTCTTTCAACTCGGAAAACGCTGTGTCCGTATAACGAACCCTCATGAACGAGACTTTTTGAAGAATGCTGATACCTTGCGCGAGGATACAAATCTTCCTTTTCGCGCATCTTCCGCACTCCGCGCAAGTGCCTTTTTGTCTTCTGCAGTTAGGGTATAGCTTCCAACATACCCGCGTTCAATAGAGCGTAATGTATCAACGGCCTCCTCCTGTACTTCCCGCGGCCAACGGGTGGCACGACCCAATAATTCCTTAAGTGCCTTTGTCATACCGCTAGTATAACACAAACAGATTATCTTATGGATTTGGCGACCGCGAGCGCAACACGCTTGTCGAACATGTCGGGGAGAACCTTATGGGCAGTCGGTTTTTTGACGAGTCCGGCGAGCGCGTGAGCCGCTTTTAGTTTTATTTCTTGGGTAATTTTCCGCACGCCATTGTCCAGTGCTCCACGAAAGATTCCGGGGAAAGCGAGTGAGTTATTTATCTGATTCGGAAAATCTGAACGACCGGTCCCAATTACCATTGCCCCGCCCCGTTTCGCTTCGTCGGGCATTATTTCTGGAGTAGGATTTGCAAGCGCAAAAACAATCGCCTTTTTCGCCATCAATTCAATGTCTTCTGCCTTTGCAAGACCCGGGCCAGAAACTCCTATTAAAACATCTGCACCAGTCAATGCTTCGCGGAGCCCACCTTTAATGCCGTCAGGATTTGTGAATTTTGCTAACATTTGCTTGTGCGGCTCCTGGCGCGTGCTATCAATAATTCCTTTGCGGTCGAGCATTATTATATTCTTTGCGCCAGCTGCATAGAGAAGATTCGCCGTTGCTGTTCCCGCCGCCCCCGCGCCGGAAATTACAATCTGCACTTTCGCTATTTTTTTGCCAACAACCTTGAATGCATTCAGAAGTCCCGCCAAAACGACAATCGCTGTGCCGTGCTGGTCGTCGTGCATCACAGGAATGTCGAGCGCCTCGACTACCCGCCGTTCTATTTCAAAACATCGGGGCGCGGAAATATCTTCAAGATTAATTCCGCCAAACGCGGGCGCGACTGCAAGAATTGTCTCTACTATTTTGTCCGCGTCTTGCGTATCCAAAACCAAAGGCACCGCATCCACTCCAGAAAATGTTTTAAAAAGCGCGCACTTCCCTTCCATCACCGGAAGCGCGCCCAAAGCGCCGATATTTCCAAGCCCCAAGACAGCCGAGCCGTCGGAAATCACTGCGACCATTCTGCCCTTCATTGTGTACTGGGGAGCGAGCTCCGGATTCTTGGCAACTAGCATTGAAACCGACGCGACTCCGGGAGTGTAGACGAGCGACAAGTCAGCGCGATTGCGCACAGGCGCCGCCGGCAGAATCCGGATTTTCCCGCCAAGTTTTTTGTGGAGCGCAATTGCCTGCTTTGCAACGTCTTTTGCCATAGATTCGACATTATACCACTGCCAGTCATTGTGTATAATCTAGCCATGACAAACAAAACAATAACTATTAAAAGACCTTTTGACTCGCATGTCCATTTACGGCGCGGAGCGGTACTCCGCGCCGTCGCCAAATACACGGCGGAGCGCTTCGGCCGCGGAATTATAATGCCAAACACCGAACCGCCGATTGATACTGTCGAGCAGGCTCTGGAATATAGAAAAGAAATTCTCTCTGCCGTTTCCTCTTATGCTAGTGTTTTGCAAAACACTAGCATAGACACCGCAAAATTCGAGCCGCTGATGACTTTTTATCTGACGAAGAAACTGTCGCCGAAAGATATTGAAAAAGGCGCCAGTGGCGACGTTTGCAAAATATACGCGGTCAAATCTTATCCATACGGCGCGACAACAAATTCACAGTGGGGATACAGGAATATTCTTGAGGCAAAAGATGTTTTGCGCGAGATGGAAAATGTCGGGATGCCCCTGCTTCTCCACGGCGAGGTACATCTGAATGCGAATGACGAGGAGGAGGACCCTTATGACGGCGAGAAAATGTTTATCGCCGATGTGCTTCCCCGCTTGCTCGATAAATACCCGAAACTGAAAGTGTCGCTTGAACATATGAGTTCTGCAGAGGCGATTGATTTTATGGAGAAGAATGGCGCGGTGGACAAACTCGTTACCACCGTCACCCCGCATCATTTAATGTACGACCGCCGTCAGGCGTTTTCTGGCGGATACCGCGCGCTTCTGCACTGCAAACCGCTTGTGAAAACACGCGAGGACAAAGAGCGCTTGCTCGCTATGGTGAAAAAAGGACTGCCGTTTGTTTCCGCTGGCACCGACACCGCCCCGCATCCGGAGAGCAAGAAGTTTTCTTCCTGCTGTGCGTTCGGAGTTTTCAACTCTCCCGTGGCGCTTGAACTTTACACGCAAGTTTTTGATGAGCTCGGATGCTTAGACAAACTTGAAGGATTCCTATCTGTGAACGGCCCGCGCTTTTTCGGCCTTGAGCCCCTAACCGCCACAATAACGCTTGTTAAAGAAGATTGGCAGGTTACGGAACCAGTCGTTACGGAAGAAGGAGTGAAAATCTGGTCTCTGTGCCACAAAGACCACGGCCTCGGAAACGAAGTGATTCACTGGAAAATAAAGAGTGGCTCGTAGCCCGTAGCCAGTAGCTTGTAGCCACTCAAGTCCGAAATCCTTTGTGTTTTCTATTGCTATCGGCTACGGGCTAATAGCTACCGGCTTTTTTCAATTGACTCTCTCTCTCCGATTTGAGATAGTGCCTCTAGCCAATTTCGGCTACTTCGTCTCGAAAGGAGACAAGAATGAAACAAGCTCTTTTGAAACTGTGGCAAGGCGTGAAATTCTTGAGTGGCGTTCTCGGATGGCCACTGATTGACCCGTGGAGGGTCGCAGGGGGCGCGCGGGAATTGTCACCCGCGCGGAAAGCCATCGGATGGTTGGCGGGAATTGCCATCGCAATGTATATCGGCATTGCATTGTCCATCTACGCGGAGAAGTGGGGACTTCTGATACCCTTCGGCCTGGTGTTCCTCGCCATGTGCGTGAAGAGGTCGCAGGTCTGGTCTGTCCTCAACAGAGCGAAAGGTGGCGATGTACGGGCCCTCAATGAATACTTCCACCCGACCTGAGTCCGTGCCGCTCCACAAAAATTCGTAGCTGCCTCGCCGGCGGCTACGAATTTTGTCTTTTGTATTTTTTGTGTTTGTACTCGAACCGGTTAAACAAGTGGCTGATGCTCTATATCCGCCTTTTTCTTGGGAGTAATTCCGTGCGCAATCAAGATCTTTTCAAAATCGTCGCGCTCTATCGTTTCCACTTCTACCAATTTACTCGCAATCGCTTCCAGCGCCGCGCGATGTTTCTTAATTACGGCTTCCGCCTTCTTAAGCGCGCCGGTGATTATTTTTTTCACTTCCGCGTCAATCTGCGCCGACACTTCTTCCGACTGCTCCCCTCCTTCTACTCCCTGGCCGAAAATCGTACGGCCTATCGATGCCTCAAAAGTAACTGGGCCCATTTTCTCCGACATTCCGTAGCGGGTAACCATATCGCGCGCGAGCGCGCTCAAAACTTGCAAATCATTTGAGGCGCCAGTTGTTATATCCTTGAAAATTAATTTCTCCGCGACATAACCTCCGAGAGAAACGGCGATGTCATCAAGAAATTCCTTGCGCGACTGCATCCGCCGCTCGTCCAGAGGAAGTTTGAGTGTGTATCCTGCGGCGCGTCCGCGGCTGATGATTGAAATTTTATGCACGGGGTCGGCGTATTGAAGAACGGAGGCGACAATCGCGTGCCCCGCTTCGTGATATGCGGTAATTTCTTTTTCTTTTTTATTGAGGACATGACTGCGTCGTTCGGGACCGAGCATAACTTTCTCGATGGAGCGGATAAGGTCGTACTGCGTGATTTCTTTGCGCTCTTCGCGCGCGGCAAGAATCGCGGCCTCGTTCATAAGGTTGGCGAGGTCGGCGCCAGAAAATCCTGGCGTGCGCTCCGCGATAACCGCCAATTTCACATCAGGCCCAAACGGCTTCTTTCGAGAATGAACTTTCAAAATGTCTTCGCGGTCTTTCCTGTCGGGCAAATCAATCGTTACGCGCCTGTCAAAACGCCCCGGGCGCACGAGCGCGGGGTCCAAGACATCCGGCCGGTTCGTCGCCGCCATAACGATGACTTTTTCATTAACCTCGAATCCGTCCATCTCAACAAGAATTTGATTCAGGGTTTGCTCTCGTTCGTCATTTCCGCCGCCCACGCCCGACCCGCGGACCCGCCCAATCGCGTCAATCTCATCAACGAACAATATAGAAGGCGCCGCCTTTTTTGCTATTTGAAACGTATCGCGTACGCGCGAAGCGCCGACACCTACGAACATCTCGACGAATTCCGAGCCTGAAATCGAGAAGAATGGTACGCCCGCCTCGCCTGCAACTGCCCGAGCTAAAAGGGTTTTCCCAGTACCTGCCGCCCCCATCAAAAGCACGCCCTTGGGAATCCGCGCGCCTATGTCTAAAAACTTTTTCGGATTCTTAAGGAAATCCACTATTTCCAAGAGTTCCGATTTCGCCTCTTTCGCGCCCGCGACATCGGCAAATGTCACTCTCTGTCCTTCGTCTTCTGGAGAAACGAGGCGCGCCATTGATTTTCCGAAAGTGAGCGCCTGCATTCCCCCAGCTTTTACTTGTCGTGACAAATACCAGATAATACCGAAGAGTAAAAGTACGGGAATGAGCAGGGGCGCCAGAGTTAGAAACCAGAATCGCACTCCTCCTTCGTCTTTTATGTCAATCTTCACCGCGTCAATTTTTTCTTTGGCGACGTTGTAATTGGCGAGTGTCTGCGTGAAAGATGTCTCTGTTTCCTTCCGCGAAGTTTTCTCCGTCTTATCTGCGTACTCCGCTTTTATGATGTCGCCCTCAATCGTAACTGCTGAAATCTTTCCCGCCCCGATATCAGCGGCTATCTGCGAGAGCGGCACCTTCTCGCTTTTCGCGGTTATATATTGCCGCACGGAGGAGTACCCTGCGGAGAGCAAAAGGAAAACTATAAAAGCCGTCATCAACTGCATCCAAATGCTCGGCCCCTGCGGAGCGCCTATAGGCGCCCGCGGCTTGCGAGGCCTCTGATTTCTTTGTTCTGGAATTGAAGCCATGAGTGAGCATTATAACCGTTAACTGTATTTCGGCTAGTTTTTTCTCATAAATGAAGGTCTTTTCCTGAGCGCCACATGATATAGTTTTGCCATGAGCTTTATCGAGAATAAGCGTGTCAGTTTTGACTATGAAATCCTTGAAACACTGGAGGCGGGTTTGGAGTTGCACGGATTTGAAGTGAAGTCCCTCCGCGCGGGGCACGGCTCTTTGAAGGGTGCGCATGTCGTCGCTCGCGGTGGCGAGGCATACCTTGTTGGGGCTTCAATCCCTGCTTGGCAGCCAGCTAACGCGCCGAAATCCTACGACCCCGAGAGAACGCGCCGGCTTCTTCTCTCGCGAAAAGAAATCGCGCGCGTTGCATCGGCGGAATCCGAAAAAGGATTGACAATAGTGCCTCTTTCGGTGTACAATAAACGCTTCAGATTGAAGCTCGGAATCGCGATAGCGCGCGGAAAGAAAAAGGAGGATAAAAGACACTCCATCCGCGCTCGCGAGGAAAAGCGCAGGATAGACAGAACTTTGAAAAATAAATAACCAGCCGGTCCCCGATTGCATTTGAATCCGAAGGTTCGCCGAATTCTAAGGTTCGACCTTGGGCTTTCTTAAGGTCGAACCTTGAGCGAACCTTAAAATGCAATCGGGGGGTGACTGGCTTCGACAGAGAAATCGGCGTGTGTTTGCGCGTTGCGGAATTGAATGAATTCCTAAAAACATTCAAAAACCCAAGTGCGAACAAATTTCAAGCACTGACGAGCGCGGTCCCGCGCTCGTTTAAGACATAGGACTAGGATTCATATGATTCTGTTCATCTTATACATATGCATCCGAAATCAGAATTTATTTTCTGACAAGATGACCTACGCTTCGTAGACACATTCACACATCTTTCTTTGGACTCGGGTCCGATACCCGACACCTCCACAAAATTAACGAGGCGACGCTTTTGCGTCGGCGACTGTGATTTCGCGGGTGCTCCCTGTTTGCCAAAGAGCTTTGCGATTGGTTTGCAAACAGGCACATCAAGCAAGGATGTGCACTTGTAGACGGCAGTCCTTTAGGGGCGAAGCGTATAGCGCTTCGGCGCCACGGAATGGAATCCAAAACCGCCCTCGATGGGCGGTTTTGGATTTCAGACTTCGGAAAGTAAAAGTATTACGCAAACCCCGGGAAATAATCTCTCTTTATCATGCTTTCTTTTACTCCCATTCCAAGAAGGATGTCATCAAAAGCGGTAACCATTCCATGCGGACCAGAAAGATAGAAAATTCTTTCCCGATAATCAGGAACTTCCCTCGCAATCGTTTGCGCGTCAAGCGGACCCGCGACGCCTGGGATGCCGTTCGGTACGGCCCCTTTTTCTGTGAACGCGTACACAGTTTTTAAACCAAGTTTCTGCGCGGCCTCTTGGAAGAAACTTTTGTATGCCGCATCCGCCGGAGTTTTGTTTGAGTATAAAAGCACAATGGGACGCGACTCCTGCTTATCCAAAAGATATTTAATCATGCTGCGAAAAGGCGTGACACCGATGCCTCCCGCGATGAATGCTAATTTCTTATTCTTGTCCCACGGCAAAGTAAAATCTCCAGCGCATTGCGAAGCGACCGCGCTATCCCCTTCTTTCATTGCAAAAAGAGATTTCTTAAAACTGCTGCCATTCGGATAAGACTTCACGCCGAGGCGCACATTCTCTTCGGAGGGCGACGAGGCAAGCGTAAAGTAGCGTCGTATGCCGCGCGTATCCGATTCTTTGTGTGTAAGCGTCCATTCCATGTATTGGCCGGGTTTGAATTTCACGCGCTTGTCGGTTGAAAAAACGAATTCGTACGTGTCGGTGGCAAGCTGGTTTCGTGCCGCAAGCTTGAGTACAAGTTTTTGTTTCGGACTTACTATGTAAGAAAATATATTTCCAACAATCAAGGCAAGTTCCGGCGTTGAATATATAGACCCTAGATGAACCTTCGGAGAAAACAGAAGTCCGACGAATACTCCATAAAGAATCCGTAGCCATATGGTTGGAGGCGTTGTTAATGGTTCCGTCAACATAACGGTAGCTAGAAAAAATATAGGACTGTTGAGAAATCCGTTTGTAACTGCCGAGGCAAAATTACCGCCATTTATGACATTTAATACAACAACTCCTATAAACGCCGATGCTAGAAATCCCAATACCAAATCAAAACGCCGGATTTTTCGGGTCACAAGAAATCCGCCGATAAGCACGAACGGCAACATGGGAATCGTGCCCACCCACCATTCTGCCGATGCATTGAGTGCGAATGCGGTAATCACCACGGCAATAGCTGCCGGGTTAAAAAGATGTTTCTTTTGCACCGCAAAAATATATTTCGAAGCGGAAGCAAGCGCGGATGCCCATCCCGCAAGCGAAAGGAAACTCAAATCTAAGAATGAACCCGCTGGCGTAATAATCAGAGCTAAAATCAGCGCCGTAACGTATGTGGATTCGGGGTTTGATGGCGCCTTAAAAACTAAAGCGAACAATTTATTCACTATCCATGCAACAGCGACGATATACGAGACAGAAAACGTGAGATTGACAGGCGTATACGGTAAAATCCCGAAAAATCCCAAAATCGCCGCGGCGACTAGAAGAGCTATCAACTCGTAAAGCACGAGCCGATACATTGTTATTTTATTGAGAAGATTATCGATTGCGCGCATATTCTGTGTACCTTTTTAATAGGAAACCTTCTCGCGGCATTTTCTGGCGCTATAAGTTCTGCACTTGAAAAAGTGAGCTTAATTACTTATCAAGCTTCTTAGAAATCTCTCTTAGGACATTGTTCTGGTTCTCCAGATGTGCCAGAATAGTTTCAATCTCTCTTTCCGCCTTGGAGTTCGTTTCGAATTCGGCTTCTGCTCTCGCTTCCGCGTGCTTGCCCTGCAGGTTCTGTCCTATCAACAGAAGCGGCATGAGAAGAATTTGTATCATGTTGGATATAAAAAGCCACAAAACAAATGCGGGATACGGATCAAACGCAAGTTCTGCGGGCGCGTAAATATTCCAGCCAAGCCACAGCAATGTCCATGTGAAGATGATGAAGAAAAAGCCCATCGTGCCGACGCGCTCGGTAATCCAGACAGCAAACTTTTCGAGCTCGGTTAATCTTTCTTTATGCTCGATATTAATGTTTCTAATCGGCCTGCGCGCCTTTTTTAATTCGGCAAGCGCTATGGGTTTTTGCAGTTCCATGTCTATAGTCTTCCACAGAAACTAAAATCACGCCACCTCCAAAGGTCTCTCCTCGGGAATTCTGCATTTGAGGTGAGACCTTAGGTATTTTCCTCAATGAATTTCTTAACTAATTCAGCGTCGTTTTCTATGCGTGTCGTCTTTTCTGGAAGATTCGCAAGATTTTCGTATCCTTTTGGCGCGGGAACCTCAATGCCGAGCGCCTCGCGAATTGTGTCGGCAAACTTCGCCGGCTGCGCCGTTTCAATAACCACAAGCGGTACGCCTTTCTCGCACTTCTCCAGCCCAACTTTCATGGCAACCGCCGTGTGCGGGTCAATTACAACGGCATACTTTTTGTATACTATGCGGATTGTATCTAGAACCTCCGCATCAGTTGCGCTTCCGGAAGTAATTCCAAACGGGACTCTCGGCTCTATTCTGCCGATGTCGAACTCTCTCTTCTGATTAAGCTCCTTCCACAGCACGCGCACTTTTGCGGAATCCCGCCCGACATAGTCGAAAATAAATCTCTCAAAGTTAGAGGCCGACGCGATGTCCATAGAGGGGCTCGAGGTAATTTTGACATCGTTTCCTTTCAGTACGCGATAGATTCCCGTTTTGAAAAACTGGTCGAGTACATCGTTTTCGTTCGTGCACACTATTATCTCGATATTCAAACCCATTTTTGAGGCGATGTGCGCGGATAGCGCGTTACCGAAATTCCCGCTCGGCACCGCGTACGCAACTCTTTTAGAATTGTCCTTTGTCAACCGCAGATAAGAGTAGAAATAGTAAACAATCTGCGCGGAAATGCGCGCCCAATTGATGGAATTCACAGCGCCTAGCTTGTACTTTTTCTTGAACTCTGCATCTGCGTTCGCTTCTTTCACTATTGTCTGGCAATCGTCAAATGTTCCATTTACCACGATATTAAATATGTTCGGCTCATTGAGCGTGTACATCTGCCGTTGTTGAAAACGGCTCATTCGGCCATAGGGCGAGAGCATAAAAAGGCGAATGTTCTTTTTTCCCTTGAGCGCGTACGCCGCCGCGGAGCCGGTGTCGCCCGAAGTTGCGCCGAGAATATTGAGTTCGCTCCCCCGCTCTTCAAGCACATACTCCATCAAATTGCCAAGCAACTGCAGGGGCACATCTTTAAACGCCAATGTCGGGCCGTTCGAGAGTTGCAGAAGCGAAAGCCCTTTTTCAAGATGCTTGAGCGGAGTGATTGCATCTGTTCCGAAAATTTCTTTCGTGTATGTGCGTGCGATAATCCCACGCAAATCCTCTTCCGGAATGTCGGTGATAAAAGTCCGAAGAATGTTGAGAGCGGTTTCCTGATATGTCTTACCGCGCAAATCATCAAGCTCCGCGTCCGTAAACTTCGGATATTGTTCCGGCACATAAAGCCCGCCGTCCGGCGCGAGTCCCTCAAGCAATATTTCCTTGAACTCTCGAGACTCCGAATTTCCTCGGGTTGAGATGTATCGCATGTTTTGAGTTTACCATTCTGGAGCAATGTGTGCAGGTTCTAGCAGTCAGACTGCCAGATTTCTGGCAGTCTGACTGCTAAATGTCGGTGATAAAAAGATGAGGCCCCGGAGATGTTCATCCGAGGCCATGGCTGGCGGGCGAGAGCTAAAATTCAGACCTCACTCGCACGCTCTGCACCAGAGCTCAGCCGCCGCGGAAACCGCGGCCACAGGTGATTTTCATACAACCTCCTTGTGAAAAAATCGGCATGTGGGACAACCCCACTACCGTATATGTGCCGCTTCCTTTCCGCGCGGCCTAAACCAATGCTACCCCCCCCCTCATTTTTTGCAAGGCCACTGTTGTTAATTACATTCTGGCAGTCTGACTGCTAAATAATTGAAAAAAGAAGGTCAGACCTTCTTGGATCATACGCAAAAGTACTGGTATTCCGTCTTTGCGAGCGTAGCGAAGCAATCCAGAATAATATTTGTAGGGTCCCATGGATTGCTTCCCGTTGCTCGCAATGACGCAACCGACAGGACATCTGGCAGTCAGACTGCCAGAATTTCTAGTTGCGGAAATTTTGCGAACGCGCCCGCCTAGAAATTATCGGCAGAACGAACCGGTCTAGTCCCCAATATCCCGCAACTCGCCACGCGAGAACGAGAAATACTCCCAATGTTATCCATATCGGATTTACAGAAACGGTGCCCGCGAGCAGAAAATTGAGATTCATAAATGAACCAAAGAAGGCGAACAAGCCCACAAACAGCCCAAGGATGAGCGCAACGCCGATTATTGGGCTTGCAGAACTCCGCTGTCTTCGCCAACGCGCCCTTGATAAAGCCCGTAAGCGCGACGCCGGCGGAATCCCCCACCCACGCGGGATTATGAATCTTCTCCCATCCCGCCGTGAACCATTCGTACCCAAGATATACACGCACTATGAGCCACAAGAATGCGCTCTTAGAACTTGAGTACAGAAAGTGCGGAATTGATGATTCTTCTGTGAAATACTGTGCCATAAGAGCGAGCGTAACTCTTAAGACAATTATCTACCCAAATACAATATCTGCACCACAAGGGTGTGCATAACAAATTGTGTGAAGAGAAGTAATTGTTTAGAGTTTCAAGCGATATACATTGGTGTCGCGTTTCTCGAACCCAAGTCTTTGATACATGGTATTTCCCGCGACGCGCGAAGGGTTGCTCGTAAACTCAACTCTCTCCGCGCGATGTGCGCGGGCGCGTTCCAACAGCTTCTTCATTAGCGCCATGCCCAATCCCTGCCCGCGATATTCTTCATCAACCACAATGTCTTCCGCATTGCTTGAAATAACATACATCTTATGCAAAACGATAAGTGTTCCCATGCCCACAATGCGCGCGCCGTCGCGCGCGACCCAAATTTCTATGTCCGGATTTCCAAGCATCTTTTTCAAAGTCGAGTGCGTTGCGGTCCCAATCTGCGTGGAGAGTTGCTTTAGTAAACGACATATATCGGCAAGCACCGAAGCATCCGCCTTTTTCAATTGAACTATTTTAATCGTAGACATATTCTTGCATACTACCCCATCGTTATATCAGATACAATTGAAGTCATGAGGAGAAAAATTATCATCGGGGCAGTTGCTGTCGCAGTTATTTTCGGGCTTTCTGCATATCGCTCGCTTCCCAAACGGGTGCAGAATAACTTGCCCGCACAATCAGCAACGGTTGAGCAGGCGCTCGATGCCCAACCGGTAATTCCTGCCGATTCGGAAACATTTTATCCTGTGACAAAAGTTGTGGACGGCGACACGATTGCAGTAGAGATGAATGGAAAGAAAGAAACTGTACGCCTAATCGGACTGGATACGCCGGAGACGGTTGAGCCACGCAAGCCCGTGCAATGTTTCGGCAAACAGGCCAGCGACAAAGCAAAAGAAATTCTTTCAGGAAAAAGAGTGCGACTTGAGATGGACGCCTCTCAAGGCGAGCGGGACAAGTACGGCAGATTGCTTGCGTATATTTTCCTGCCTGCGCAGGCAGGTCTGGAAAGTGGAACGTTTTTCAATCAACTGATGATAGAAGAAGGTTATGGACACGAATATACATACAATTTGCCTTACAGGTATCAGAAAGAATTTAAAGAAGCGGAGAAAACGGCTCGAGAGAATCAAAAAGGGCTTTGGGCTAAAACAGTCGCTAGCGATTGTTCGCCCGAACCCGCTTCGCCAAGCGAGGCGGGTTTTAGGGCTCCTGCTTCCGGTTCTTACGACTGCTCCAAGAACGCGTACAACTGCTCAAGTTTCAAGACTCAAGCCGAGGCGCAGTATGTTTTTGAACTCTGTGGTGGTGATAAAAACGACATCCACAAATTAGATCGCGATGGCGACGGCAAGGTATGTGAGAGTTTTTCCTAAAATGTTCAACACCGAGTGTTGAACATTTTAGGGTTTGCGAGAGCTTGCCGTAAAAACCCGCCTGTTGACACACACACACACAAATCTTAGTATCCAATTAGTAGGTAGTAAGGAATACCGTAGGACCTTCCGGGGGATGCCCGGTAATCAAGCAAGGAGGTTGGATTATGCTACACGATGATTTGGCAAATGCGCGGGTCGCCATTGCGGCATTAAAAAGTGCCGGAACTGGTGCCCCCAAAGGTCAGGATTTCTCGAAAATGTTCCTTCGCGCAGAGGGATATCTGAACGGCGCTCGGGAAGAATTATCCCGCCATGAGCGCGAGTTGTCTGAACTGCGCGCCGAACTGGCAGGGCTATGCAACATGCCATAGTTCCGGTTCCGCGGACGCCCGCAAAGAATCCTGATACGATTCACAGGGCCACTGATTCCGTATAGGACCGGATATCAGTGGCTCGTTTCATTTTTAAGTGATATGATTCTCGGACTAAATGGGATTTACAAAATACACTTCTCAAAAGGAACAGGTGCGCGTCCGAATGAACGACGGCATCCGCGCGCGCGAGGTGCGCTTGCTCGGGCCAGCAGGCGAAAACTTCGGCATTACGGCCATTAAAGACGCTCTCGCCAAAGCGTCAGAATTGGGTCTTGATTTGATTGAAGTATCGCCGAATGCCGTCCCGCCAGTAGCCAAAATAACCGACTACGGCAAGTTCAAGTACGAGCAGAAGAAAAAAGAGAAGGAGGTGAGGTCGAAGGCGCACGTTACGGAAACGAAAGTAACGCAGGTGAAGATTGGAACATCCGAGCGCGACATGCACATCAAGGCCTCAAAGGTCGCCATCTGGCTTCGCGAAGGGCACCGCGCCAAAATCGACCTCTTTTTGTGGGGCAGATATAAATATATGGAGTTCGGCTTTCTAAAAGAACGGCTCGAGAGATTTCTTGCAATAATCCCAGAATCATACAAAATCGCTGATGAGATTCGGAAGGGTCCCAAGGGGCTTTCGGTTGTCGTAGAACGCGGAGCCGGCGCACTCCCCTTGGTCAAGAAGGGCTCTGCTTCAAAAGCAGACAGTATGAAGAAACTGGCGGAGATACCAGTGAACGAATCAACTATTCACGAACAGCAAAAGGGCGATCAGTGAAAGGAGCTTCTACCCTATGAGATAATCGCGCATTAGTTTTGTTGAATTCTGCGGTTACACTAATTGTACATATGTACAATTAGTGTAACTTGATGAGCGAGTATTTTCTAGAAGACGCACATTCAAAAAGTTTGATTTTATTGTCTCTTGGGGTATAGTACTGTCCTGGCCGCTTAAAGGCCAGTTTCTCTAAAAATAATATGAATCCCGTTAGAAGTTGCGGAAGTTGTAAACTTCACGGGGGTCATATTTACAAAACCATGCGTCGAATAATTACAAAAACTGATAACGAGTCGGAAGCGCAAGCTTCCTACTTCTAACGGGATGAAGACCAACAAATCATACGCCAAGCGACTCCGCGTAACCAGAAGCGGGAAGATTCTCTCGCGTGCGCCGGGGCAAAATCACTTTAATGCAAAGCGAACGGGCGCAGATCGCACACATCACAAGCACCCGAATTTCATGGAAATGACGCAGAAAAATCGTTCTCGATATTTGAGTTAAGTTGTTTCCCTCCTATTCCCTATAACCTAACACCCATAACTTATCTTTTATGTCTAGAGTTAAGCGCGGTGTCACCAAATTGAAACGTCGCCGGAATATCCTTTCGCAAGTGAAGGGATATCGATTCGGACGCTCCACAAAAGAGCGCGTGGCAAAAGAAGCAATCAGGCACGCAGGCGCGTATGCCTTCAGACATCGCCGAGCAAAAAAGCGCGATTTCAGAAACCTCTGGACCCTGCGCATCAATGCCGCAAGCCGAACCGTCGGATTTACATATTCAAAGATTATTGACGCACTCAAGAAGAAGAAAATCGGACTTGATCGGAAGTCGCTATCCGCACTCGCAAAAGATTACCCGGCTACTTTCGAGCGCCTCGCAGAACAGTTGAAGAAATAAAGGTCGCGTCCCCTGTTTTCGCATTTCGTTTCCTGTATCCCATACAAAATACCAAATACGGTATACGGTATACGGTATACGGTATACGGTATACGGTATACGGTACTTCTAGAGAATTACTTCGTCTTTCTTTCCGGACCCTCCCCACCCGTCGTGATTGTTGTAAACCAGGCTGTTCTCCTTTTTTATTTTCATAACCATTTCAATAAGTTTTTCAACAAGAGATTTTGGGTCAGAGTCGAAAATCAATCTGTCATTCGGGCGGTGCGCAGAAGCAATAAAATGCTTGAGAAGTTCGTCTGTATCCCAAGAGCCTTCAAGAATTCCCATTGGGCGACGGTCTTCAAACGCGACAGCAAACTCGTTCAAGGTGCCTATGCGACCGCAACCGATTACAATAGCGTCAGACGAGCGCACCAGTAACAAGTCTCTCCCCGCATAACCAAATCCTGTGTATACCATAACGTCCGAATAATCGAGAGGCAATCTGTACGTCTCTACATGCTCGCGTTCGGTTGAAGCTGGCGAGAAACCTATGGAAAACCCGCTTTCGTCTTTTGCTCCACCGGCCGCATAGAGAGGAAACCCGGTGGTAGCGCCAGTGGTTATTATTGCTCCTTGTCTTGCGATTTCGCGCCCCACTTCCCGCGCCTTATCGAAGGCGTCCAGACCGCAGTGGCCGGTTTCCGCCGCACCAGAAACGCAAATCTTTACAACTCCGTACTCCGACGGTAAGCGGCAAAACTTGCCCGGCAACTCAAAATGTTTAGGATTTACGAATTTATTGCGCGACATACGCGAGCTATTATAACATCCCGAGCACATCACCAATCCAATTGAAAGGATTGGCCTGCCTCTGGGACGACTGATTCCACACCAAGATAATCTTTCACGCGTTGCGCGAGAAAAAGAGATGCCTTCGGTTCTCCCATAGTTACAAATACTTTTTCGAGAGAGTCTCCAGCACGGCTCACGAAATCCAATAATCCGTCCCTGTCTTTGTGCCCGGAATATCCCGTTATTGTTTCAATGCGGGCTCGAACTGTGATGTACTCGCCATCAATCTCCACCCTCTTCTCTCCATCTTGAATTCGCCGGCCTAAAGACCCCGGTGCTTGATAGCCGACAAAAAGGACAGTGGTGTGATTATCACCGAGGTAGCGCTTCTCGTGCCGCCTGATGCGTCCGCCGTGCGACATCCCAGCTCCGGCGATGATAATTTTCGGATTGGGCGATTTGTGAATATGGTTTGATTCGTCCATATTCGCGGCCAGCGTAAGCCCGGGAAAATTAAACGGATTAGTACCCTTTGAGAAATATTCTTGCGCGGCAGGATTCATAAGAGCTTTATAGCGGCGAAAAACATCAGTGAGCCGAATTGCAAGTGGAGAATCCAAATAGATATGAACTTTGGGTAAAGCGCTTGTTTCTAGCATTTTATAGAGTTCAAAAAGCAAAACCTGCGTACGCTCTAATGAGAAAGACGGAATGAGTAGCACTCCTTTTTTCGCGCGCGCTTGCTCTATCGCCTGTCGCAATTGTAGAAGACGCTGGCTCTTTGCCTCGTGAACGCGGTCGCCGTACACGCTTTCCATAACCAGATAATTCGCACCTTCAGGGCTTTCGGTATCGTTTAATAGCGGCTCCGGAGAATTTCCCAAATCACCGCTGAAAATAATTCTGCGTTTGTTCCTTGTGAATCTGACCATTGCAGAACCCAAAATGTGGCCTGCATCTAAGAATTCCGCCTCTGCATCCCCCGTTTTGAATGGCTCGTGATATTCGTGCACCTGCCACAGAGAAAGTGCGTGCGCGACATCTTCTTCTTCGTAAAGCATTCCGCAATTCTGCGAAACGGTTTCTTGTCTCATTACGTTCAAGGCATCATCAAACATGATGGCCGAAATGTCTTTGGTTGCAGGAGTTGAATATATCACTCCCTTGAACCCATCACGCACTAGTTTTGGCACGCGACCGATGTGGTCTGCGTGGGCGTGCGTGATAAAGAGCGCTCCTATCGTTTTCTGGTCGTAAGGAAAATCAGCGTAATTACTCGGGTCGCAAATTTGCTCGCGCTCATGAATTCCGCAATCAACGAGAATTTTCTTATCTCCGAACTCAAGCAAAAAATTCGCACCTGTGACCGTTCCCGCTCCGCCATGACAACTTAGCCGTGACATTGTGCGGCCATTCTATCACTCATTACTCACCTCTTTCCTTCGCATCCAGCGTCTGCAAAATCTCTCCGATGCGCCCAGTCATGATTGCTTCAAGGTTCGACCAAGATTCTTTGATGCGATGGTCGGTAACCCTGTCTTGCGGAAAATTATATGTTCGGATCTTTTCCGACCTGTCGCCTGTGCCAACTTGGGCTTTTCGCTCTGCAGACCGCGCGCGCGCTTCCGATTCATCCTGCGCCTGCTGGAGACGGCTAGTCAAAAGCGTGAGCGCCTTTTCCCTGTTCTGCGCTTGCGAGCGCTCCGAGGTGCATTTCACATCAATCCCCGTCGGTTTATGGATAATCCGTACAGCAGTTTCCACTTTGTTGACATTCTGCCCGCCCGCCCCGCCGGAGCGCGATGTTTCCATCTCAAGGTCGGAAGGATTAATCTTGATTTTCGTTCGCTTGTATATTGGAAGAATGGCAACGGATGCAGTTGATGTGTGAATTCGCCCGGCTTTTTCAGTCGCTGGCACGCGCTGGACGCGATGTACGCCGGTTTCAAAACGGAGTTCTCGGTAGCAGTTCTCTCCCTTGATTTCAAATTGCGCTTCTTTGTATCCCCCAACTGTTGCGGTTGATTCCGAAAGCGCGCGCCATTTCCAGCCCTTGCTTTCGGCAAACCGCAAATACATTCGCGAAAGTTCTTCCGAAAAGAGCGACGCTTCATCTCCGCCGACTCCCGCGCGGACCTCCAAGACGACTTCATTCGGCCATTCGCGCTCTTCCGCACCGTTACCAACTATTTTTTCAATTTCGCCTATGAGCCGTTCTTTCTGCTCCGCAATATCCGCGAGCTCTTTTTCTCCAAGCTCATTCATCGACGGGTCCACTTCCACAAGTTCTTCCGCGTCTTTTTCGGATTGCGTGAGCTTCTTCCATTCGGCTACCAAATAAGAAACCCGCCTATCATCGGCGTAGTCGTCTGGGTTAATTCGATTCACTTCGCTCATATCATTTTTGTATACGGTATTCAGTATTTAGTATTTGGTATACAGAATACAGTATACGGAATATTGGCACGCGCGCATTCTGCGCGCGCGCCATACGAGCCAAGTTATTTTCCGCCGGAGGCGGATCCGCCTTTGGCGGACTTTGTCTTCTTTCCTGCCTTCGGCTTCGCGGATGCGGCTCTGGTTTTAAATTTCTCAACCCGCCCCGCAGTATCAATAGTCTTGGACTGGCCGGTATAAAAAGGATGCGACGCGCTTGAAATTTCCACATTAAAAACGGGATATTCCTTGCCGTCCAATTTCGCGGTCTTCGCAGTCTTCACGGTAGACCCAATCAAAAACCGCTTGCCCGAAGTAGCATCATCAAAAATAACCTGCCTATAATCCGCCGGATGGATTTCTTTTTTCATCCCGCTAGAAGTAGGAAGCTTGCGCTTCCGACTCGAGATTAAAGTTTTTAATTGTTCGACGCATAGTATTGCAAATATGACTCCCAAATCGCCCATAACTTCCGCGACTTCTAACGGGATTCATTCCAAGGAGAATACATTAAAATTTGCAGAATTACAAGGTATCTGTATAAAAGGAATAACGGCTCCAAGCTGGACTCGAAACCGTTATTGTCCGTGCGGTAGCCTCCGACTACCAGTGGTATATAGTGCCAAAGCGGCTTTCAATGAATCTTTGGGTATCCCCAGGTTTCGCGATAAACGACCATTGGTGGTCGATGTCGCGATAGTGCGATACGTCAACCGGGCACTGGGTCTTTTCTGTCAGCTGAGCGAGAAAGTAAAACATTTCTTTCAGCTCTTCGCCCGAACATACCTCATACTTCAGCTCGAGACGTCCTTCCAACCCAATGTAGGATTCCATATGCACCCCGTGGGCACGAACCTTGAAAGACCACCCACCCTTGGGCATGGCTTCTGCCATTGCCCTTGCCAACCCTTTCGCCAGTTCAATGGCGTCCATGGTCTGGGCTAACTTTTGTTTCCAGGGTACGGCCATGCTACCTCCTCACACTGTTGATTCGCAGTCAATCCCGCGAATGTGCATACTTAATAGCACCCCCCCCCACCACTTGTCAAATATTTTTATTTTCTTCTCCAGCACCACCCCAAAAGCGGCAACCGAATTGCGGAGGCCTCGCTTCCGCATAACGCTTCCCATAAGCACGGGCGCCACTAGAATAGTCACTGCGTTCTTTTTCCTTCTAGGATATCAACTTGCCCCTGGAACTTATCCGCCAACTCCATCACATCGTCGCCATAAAAGGCATAGGCGGGCTTTCCGGCATTTTTCCAACCGGCAAGGTAGCGGAGCGCCGAGAGGCGCTCCGTGGCGCGCGTGCCCTTATCCGCGCCATTGTCCATAAGAAGAATCGCCGCGGCAAAAGTCGCCGTGCGCGCGTTCCACGGATTCGGAGGATTCTGCCCTGTCGCGCGCGCTATTCTGTCTTGATACAGCACCCACGTTGATGGAATGAACTGCGCCGGGCCCATCGCCCCGCCCCATCCGTACCATGGCTTTTTGGAAACTGGCAGAGTGTCGGGATTAAGTCCCAGAGTCGCTGTAATCTTTGCAAACACCGGCTGGTCGCGGGTCGGATGCATATCCTTTTTCCAGTTCCCTGTCCCTACGTTAGTCCCCAAGTTGCTTTCCTCCGCGAGAACTCCGAGAATGAGCGCGGGGCGCACGCCCGTTTTCACTGATGCTTCTTTCGCGTATGAGAAAATGTCGCCGAACGCCACCGCCGTCGAGTCGCGAAGCACGAACAGTGCGGCGCGAATCTGGGCGGCGTTCCTTTCTTTATCTGCGATAAGCTGAAGATAAATTGATTCCTGTCCGCGCGCGGCTAGAACCAACTCCTTCTTTTCTTTTTCATCGTTCTGTAAAGACCTCTGTTGAAGAACTTGGAGCTGTCGCAGGTCTTGTTCTTCTTCCTGTTGCTCCTCTAGCGCGCTTCTTCGAAAAGAGAGGTCGATTCTCGTTGTGGCCATTTCCTTGAACGATGAATCAAGCGCGCGCTGTATTGTTTGAAACGCATCTATATCATTGAAAATGTCGGTTATGGAACCTCCGAGCGCCAATTCCACGGGCGTAGTCTCATCTATTTCCCGCGTGCGCCGCAGTATTTGCGCGAGTGAATCCTGACTATTCGCCACCTTGCCGTCTAATGAACGTATGGCATCTGCTTTATCCTTAATGCCGCTCTGGATGTTCTTTAGAACAATATCTCGAGCCTTGATGCCGAGCTTCGCCACTTTGATTTTTGCATCAAGAATGGCGGCATCTCGTTCAAGCGAAACACGCTGTTTCTGTTTTTCCGCGAGAACACCCTGATTAGCCTTAATGTCTGTCTCTATTAGTCGCAACTGCCTCTCTAATTCGGCGCGTTGGTTTGCAATTACATCCGCTCGCGCCACGAGCGGCGCGAGCATAAAAAAGATGGCGCACGAAAACGCAACAAAAAAATTGGCGAGCGAATGCCGCATCGCGTAATTATAACAACAAAAGACTCCTTTCCGAGGTGAATCCTCACCCAAGGGGGGAGGTGTCTCCTCGGAAACTGATTACAGAATTTATTTCTTCGCCTCTTTCTTCGCCTCTTTCTTCACTTCCTTCTTTGCGTCTCCCGCCTCTTGCTTCGACGTTCCAGCTTCCGCTCCCGCCACCGAAACCGCGCCCGCCTCTCCAGCGACTGGCGCGCCTTCCGCCGCGACCGGCGTTATCGGCTCCTCTATTTTCTCTTCTTTGAATTCGATTATAGTTACAACTATATCGCCAGCTTGCGTGATAAGAGCGGCGCTCGGAGGAAGTTTTATCTGCTCTGCGGTAATATGTTCGCCGACATTCGCAAGAACGGATATGTCTACCGGCAAGTTGTGCGGAAGTTCCGCGGGAGCAAC
>Ga0075989_109_pt1 | contig 24752 bp, 25 predicted proteins | sample RifGroA2_FD_68037 | JGI IMG/M metagenome (GOLD analysis project Ga0075989, IMG submission 68037) | Parcubacteria (Kaiserbacteria) bacterium GW2011_GWA2_49_19
AACTCTTGACCAGTGAGCTGTTACGCTTTCTTTAAAGGATGGCTGCTTCTAAGCCAACCTCCTGGTTGTATAAGAGTTAACACCACCTTTTACACTTAATCTGGATTTAGGGGCCTTAGCTAGCGATCATGGGCTGTTTCCCTTTTGACAATGGCGCTTAGCCGTCACTGTCTGACTCCCGAGATGTGACTTGCGGTATTCGGAGTTTGATTGAAAACGGTATCCCGAAGGACCCAATTCTCATCCAGTGCTCTACCACCGCAAGGAATTCTCGAGGCTAGTCCTAGAACTATTTCGAGGAGAACCAGCTATCACCGAGTTCGATTAGAATTTCTCTCCCATCCACAACTCATCCCCGAGTGTTGCACGGCTCGTGGGTTCGGACCTCCCCCTTTCTTTCGAAAGGGCTCATCCTGGTCATGGATAGCTCACCCGGTTTCGGGTTATGTGCATGCCATTATATTCGCCCGTTAAGACTCGCTTTCGCTACGCCTCCACCCCAGAGGGGTTTAAGCAACGACATACAGCATACTCGCAGGCTCATTCTTCAATAGGAACACGGTCATCCGAACATCTTGCGACATCCAGGACTCCCGCTCTTTGTAAGCACACGGTTTCAGATACTATTTCATCGCCCTCCCGGGCTGCTTTTCACCTTTCCCTCGTGGTACTTGTCCACTATCGATCACCAAAAGTATTTAGCCTTAGACCATAGTCGGCCTGGGTTCAGACGGAATTTCACGAGTTCCGCCCTACTTAAGAATAGACACTATGATAGGTTATTTTTTTTCGCGTACTGGACTATTACCATCTGTGGTTGTTCGTTCCAGAACAATTCCGCTAAAAAATAACCTGTACTCACCCGGCCTACAGAAAACCGGCATATCTATCTTGCAACACCTTATATTCAACGGTCTGTCCTTTAAGCTACCGTTCAAAATCAATCTTGCGATCAACCTCTTACGATAGCAACAAATATAAGGTTTAGGCTGTTCCCTTTTCGCTCGCCACTACTGGGGGAATCTCTTCGATTTATTTTCCTCTAGCTACTGAGATGTTTCACTTCGCTAGGTCTTCTTCATACACCTATGGATTCAGTGTACGATTCCCCGACTTGCGTCGGAGTGGGTTTCCCCATTCGGACATCCCCGGATCACCGCTTGTTTGGGAGCTCCCCGAGGCTTATCGCACCCTACAACGTCCTTCTTCGTCTTTTGGTGTCAAGGCATCCACCGTGCGCCCTTGTTGAAATTGCGCACAACGAAAACACTCAAGAGCGCTTTCATCGACCCGACGTCCATTTTTTGGAATCGGGATTTTATAACTCGTTTTTTCCACGCGTTCGCTCTGCAAGCGAGATCGCGTGGTTCAGTTAATTGCTTACATACCCTATTTGATTTTGATTGCTATATACTGTGAATTGTCAAAGTGCTATCCGGTCAATCACCACTGTCATTCTGAACGCAGTACAGATTCTCTGGTTGCCCCCTCCTGCCCGAGGAGGGGCGAGGGGTCGTGGGAGATTCTACACTTCGTTCACAATTTGTTGTTTGTCTGGCATCCGCCCGGGGCGGATCAGCTTCGCTGAAAAAAACAGAACCGCGTTAAAGCGGTTCTGAAGAAAAGTTCAAAATGAACTAGTCACCGCTTGGATATCCCGAGTAAAAGATTGTAGTGGTAGTAAACATGAATGTTTTACTGCTACGTTATTTACCCAGAGGTCCAAGCGTTACGATGGCAACCATTGTCTTGTGGACGTGGTCTCCTTTTAGGAGGAGGCTAATCGTATGCGCGATTATAGCAGAACCATAAAGCCCTGTCAAGGGCTTTATTTGGGGATAAAAGGGGGATAAAAACTGGCTATCTATATGTGAAGCGGGCCTAAACTAGCTTCATACTCTATTATCTATCGCCCCCCACGTCTCATCCATATCAATGAGCGCCTGTTCCTCAGGGGTTGCAGAGCCATTCCGAATTTTTCGCCCAACTTCTGAAACCTTTTTTCTCATTTCACCAAACAAAGCCTGCAACATATGCATAAACTCTACATCATGGTTCATACTTTTATTGTGTGCCGCTTCATGTACAAAGGCTGTTACTGCCTCATCAAATGATTGAGCCAGCACTTCTTCATGAATACCGATAGCTCGCTGAGCGATATTAATTGCTTTCGTACCGGTCCCCCTAAACACAAACAAATCATTCGGCAATCGAGCCCCAGTGGCAGCGTAAAAATATGACCGTAGCAGACCCAATTTGGTCAATTGCACATCAGTCGGTTCAAACACGAGCTCAAAATCCTCTACCTTCTCTTCCGCTGGTGCCATCGCATTGGCCAATTCTTCTAACCGACGACTGATCCGTGCCAACGCTCTTTTTTCCGGATTTTTTTTCTCATCTCCAGCCACTCGTATAACAGGGATGTCTGCCTGGTTATAGGAATCGAATATTTCTACCAGTGTTTTGCCATTTAAATAATCGGCATTGCCGGCAAGTTTGCCATAAAAATTATCGGACTCTTTCCAATCAAGGTATTTTTCTACTTCATTTTTTCTTTCCTCTTTAGTTTCTTTAGCAGCCTTTTCTCCTTCGTGTGCCACTTCTGCTAACACACGCACCGCTGCTGCGAGCTCCGGTATTTTCGCCGCCAAAACATCGATTTTTTCTGCTTCTGCGGCTGATGCCGGTTTTATTATTTCTTTAATATCCCTGTTTCCGCCTCCTTGTTCGCCGCCAACCTCTTCACCTTTTCCCATTCTTTCCCTCAAATCCTTTCGCTCCGCTTTTTTGCCTATAGTCTTTCCCAAATCAACTTCAATGTCTCTGGCAACCTCGGCTGGCTGGCTGCTTTCACCATGCCAAGCAACCTGCTCCGGCGACTCTGTCACCTGTTTCGGTTGCCTCTCTTCTATAGTGTCCGTCTGAACAGCGTTTGCTTCACCATTTGTTGAAACAACTTTATTTGTACTAAAAAATTCCTTTTCAAAAAGAGCGACCGTGTTTTCATCCAATTCTACCTCCCAAGAAAAACCACCGTCAGTTTTTGCTTCAGAATTTAGAACCAACAGACCGTCCTCCCCACTGGCCGCATCACTGGTAAGAGAAAAGGTAGTAACATACTCGCCTTGTGCCGTATTCGCATTCTTAAAAATCCGCTCCTTAAGCCCATACAACACTGCCCCGCGCACAAAACTAAGTAATTCCTGATTTTTGTCACCCTTCTTAATTTTCAAAAGCTGGCTAAATAAAAGTTCTTTGGGCAATTTGGTGCCTGGGAGATCAAAGCGATAAGCTACTGTCTTGCCCCCCCCATCTTTCTTTTCGCCAACCTTGTTTACTCGCACATCGTCGGCGCTCATTCGTTCTCTGATATACTTAAAAAATTGCGCGACCCCTGCCACTTTCCCCTCCATGCTTTCACAACTAACCGGTATCCCTTTTTCCTTAGACAGCCGTTCAAAATCATTGGCTGACGACTGCGGTGTTCGTGTTTTCGCTACCTCTACCGAACTAAGCTCACCGCTGGCCTTGGGCATGCCGACATCCTCAAAAAAATTCGGACAAAGAATAAACCCTCTTTTCTCAAGGTCATCATGTTGGCTGTCGCTTAAACGCGCGTCCACTGCCAGATACTTCTTTGGAAAATGAACGGCAAATTCATCGGAACTATACTTGTCCTTGCGCCCATTTTTGTATAACCCCCATCGCAAAGCCTCTGCCAATTTTTTAATTAGGACAAAACAGCCTTTCGTATCGAAACCGCCAGTATCAGCGTTACCACGACCCCAAATATATTCCGATTCACGCAGTTGGCCAAGAATTTCTTCTTTTGTCATTGATTTAATGAGATTGTCCATGTAGTTTTCTAGACCGTATGTCGGCACTGGCGGCCGATCAATGCTCATTTCGTACTTTACATTATGCAGCGCTATCGAGACACCCTCAGGGCCGCGCCAATAATTTTCCGCCGTTTTGCCCGCTTGCTTAAAGTTCATCACCTGCCCATTGATAAACAGGCGACCTTCCGGCTCCTTCCCTTTCTCAGAAAGGGGCAACCATTTGATAGTGCCGTTGTCATTAGAAAAATTTGGATTCTGCAACCAAGGATTGTCTCTAGACTCACCGAGCTCCGACATTTTTTCTAAACTGGCGATCACTTCAGCGTTATCAGTATCAATGCTGTAAAAAGTTTTACCGGTTTTTTCTCCTGGTTTAATTTCTGCGACGAGCCAATCGTGCTTAACTTGTGCCGTCGGCATGGCGTTGTGCTTTAGCGCTTCACTCAAGAGTCGAGCATTAATCTGGTCCTTTCTAGCCAAGCTATAGTCAACCTGCCATCCTTCACCGGCCACTTCAAAACGCTGTACACCAAAATCTCTAATATACCGCAACACGGTTTGTTTGAGACCAATGCCATTGCCACCAGCTGACTCTCCCTCGGAAGATTTTTCAGAGTGCATGCTCGTTAATCCAGTGGTATCTTCAAATGGCCACTCACCACTAATAACAAAACGACGACCGCCGTGCGGAAAAATTTCGCTGGCTGGTAATTGTTCTGACGTAACCGACACTCCGTTCAAGGTGCCCTTATTTGGTCCACGATTGTGATCAACAAAATTTTGAACGATTTCTCGAGCTAGCCACGCCGTATTATATTGTGCCTTTGATTTATTAAGAAACTTGTCGGTAACAACAGGTTGAACCTCGCGCCCTTCATGTACTCTGAAATAAAAGGGAATTAGTTTTTCATCAAAAACTACCCCCTTAAACGTCTCTGCCGGGGCTTCTGCTTCAATAACCGCCGAAGCCGATTTCCCATCAGCAGAGGAGTCTGGTGACAGAGCCGAAAGCTCTTCTGCGGGTTTGGGCGATTCTTTTCCTGTCTTAGGCGGTTCGGACGGCATCTCGGTTGCCGCGGAAATGCCAGCTCTTTTCCTAAATCGATCTAATAACCCCATCCGAGATGTTGTTTGTGGATCTTCCGATCTAAAAAATCTCATATACTTAGCTACATACAAAAAATTGAAGCTCTATTTTTTGTTTTTGTGTCATCGTCATACCCGTATAGGATACGGCAATCACAGCTCATTGTCAAAACAAAAAACAACCCCTTTCGGAGTTGTCTTACTGTAATCGAGATCGGCTTAAAACTCACTCCCGTATCAACTCAAACTAAACTCCATTAACGCCTTTTTTATTTTCTTTTCACTCACCGCAAAGCCGGGCATAAATTCGATTGCTTCTACATAATTAACATCATCAAAATAAGACAACTGCGACCGAAAAATTTTGCTATTGAACTCATGGCCAAAAATATTTTTTCCTTGTTCAGCAATTTCAGCGATTGAATGATACTGTTTGATGATAAAATACAAATCCACATAATCCTTCCACTTGGCTCGTTTTCCGAGCGCATAGGCTTTCATAGCCGCCAGAGTTAACAGGCTGGGCATTTTTATCACCGTGTCTAAATGCTCAACATAATCTATAACAAAAGGATAACAAAAAAATGTTGTCTTTACCTTTTTAGTAAAAAAGGTGATTTCGCCTTCTCTGTTAACTAGCATTTTATCGACTTTCGTGGCCATCCGAATATTTCTCTCTAACGAAATATTCTTAAAAAATTTGTGCGAAAATAAATCAAAATCAATGGAGCGGCGATGGCCAATCTGCAGAGCCACTGCCGTGCCGCCCGCCAACCCAAAATTATTTTTAAACTTTTTTAAAAATGGCAACAACTCAATTTGCTCTGGAGAGAGAATTTCCTTATGGAGCATACTTATTAAAATAGTGCGTAAAATAATTCTTAACTTCCGGATAGTAATTAGTTCTCCCCGATACTTTAAATTTCTTTAATTGATTACGAAAAACACTGGCGGTTTTTTTTATCCCTAACATCTTAATCAACTTTTGGACATCTTCCCAGTCGCCATAATTTAGCGTCGCTTCCACTACCGCTTCGGCCTTCAGCTTATCGTAATTTTTTGTCCACCAAATTAAATGCGGCCTAGTTTTAATAAATGTGGCAAGCGTCATAGAGAGTCTACTTCAGTAGTAACATTAGCACAAAAAACGACTTTTGTCAAACCATTTTTCTGAAAAAATCAACAAAAAATACAGAAAACGGTCCCTCTCAGGACTGTTTTCTAGAATCAAAACCACTTTTACACCACATCATTTTCCCCATCCCCCATATCATCATCGTCTTTGTCTTTTTTGTCTTCCTCGTCCTCATCTTCAAGAATGGCGGCCGCACTCTCTTCGCCCTGCTCTTCAGCCAATTCTTTCTTATAGGAAACCCAACGACCGGACAATATTTCTTTCATTCCCTCGGTGTCATCATCCAAGTCCATTTCACCAAGCGACAAATGACTGTCCATTACTTCTTCCACCAGCTCAAGCCATCGTTCTTTGTCGGACACACCCTGGTCGCGCGCCAAGTCGGCAATTTCGTCATATAGTTCTCCGGCGGTCAACGTAGTTAAGGCCATAAAAAAAATTAAATAAAATTATAAAAATAGTATACAAAAAAATCTAAACTTTTCCAATATCTGACTTGGGTATAACTTACCGTATTGTGCCGCGGGTCGGATTTGAACCGACAATCCCTTGCGGGAACTAGCTCCTAAGGCTAGCGTGTCTACCAATTTCACCACCGCGGCTTATTTGTTGGGCTATTTAATCATACTTCAATTAGAAAATCAATCGCTTAACTACACCCAAATAAAAAAGCGAAGCGAGAGGGATTCTTCGCTTCGCCCATTCGGCCTTGAGCTCATGGCCGAAAGATCAGAATGACAATTAAAATTGTCGGCTTCCTCGCCCGCCCCCAAACCCGCTGCGCGGCGGCCGACCGCCGCGGTCCATCGGCGGACGATCAACGTAACCGGCCGGCTTTTCAATAAGAGCCTTCATGCTCAGGTTAACGCGCCCCAAATTATCAATTTCTTTCACGAGCACTTTCACTTTGTCGCCGAGCTTCAGAACGTCGCTCGGGCGGTTCGTGCGCTCCCAAGAAATTTCAGAAACATGCACCAAGCCATCTTGCCCCGGCAGTACGTTCACAAAGGCGCCAAAGTCTTCCAATCGCACCACCGCGCCTTCAAACTCTTCGCCCGCTTTGACCTCGCGAGTCAAATCTTTCACCCACTGCACCGCGCGCTCCATGCCGACCGCGTCGGTTGAGGTAATGCACACGCGGCCGTCATCTTCAATATCAATGGACACGCCGGTCTCGGCAATAATTTTGTTAATCATCTTGCCGCCAGGGCCGATAACGTCGCGAATCTTTTCTGGATTGATCATCACTGTGACAATACGCGGGGCGTAAGGCGAAAGTTCGGCACGCGGGGCCGGCAATACCGCCGCCATCGCGTCCAAAATCTTCAAGCGTGCCTCTTTAGACTGGCTAAATGTTTGTTTGATAATGTCCCAGCTCAATCCTTCTGTTTTCGTGTCCATCTGAATAGCGGTGACACCGTCTTTCGTACCAGTAATTTTGAAATCCATACCACCCGGTCCGTCTTCAATATCTTGCAGGTCGGTGAGCACTTTCCAGCGAAGCTGGCCCTGAGCTCGCGTCGAAGGGCCATCCATTCCCTCGCTCGCCAAACCCATAGCGATACCGGCAACCGGTTTTTTGATTGGCACGCCGGCGTCCATTAGCGCCATAGTGGAAGCACAGGTTGAGGCCATTGAACTGGAACCGTTGGAACCAAGCACCTCGGATACCACGCGAATGGCATACGGAAAATCCACTTCGGGCGGAAGCACCGGCTCCAGCGCGCGTTCAGCCAAAGCCCCGTGCCCGATGGCTCGGTTGCCCGGGCCGCGCAAAGGGCCGGTTTCACCATAGGTAGCCGGCGTGTCGCTATAATGATGCATATAGCGCTTTTGCCCGTCTTCTTCCATGGTATCTATAGTTTGGACATCGCCGGGCGCGCCGAGCGTTACCACCGACAGCACCTGCGTGTCGCCGCGCATAAACAGGCCAGTGCCATGGGTGCGCGGCAAGAGAGCCACTTCAACGCGCAAATCGCGGACATCGGTCAGACTGCGGCCATCCAGACGCTGGTCTTTGTCTAAAATCGCCTGCGTGATGAACTCTTCCACGTACTCTTTCACTCGCCCCAAAATAATTTTTTGAATTTTTTCATCAACTTCCTGCGCGGAGAGCATTTCTTCCACCGCCTCCTTGAATTTTTCCACCATGGCTATTCGTTCCGCGCGGCCCTTTTTAACTGAATCAAAAATCCAGTCGCTGACATGGCTCTTGACGAGTTTTTTTACTTCCGCCTCCAGCGCGCGCAATTTTATTTCCTGTTCGCTCAAGTCGGTTTCCAAATTAATTTTCCGCTGTCCGGCTTCGGCTTGAATTTTAGATATAAAAGAAACAAGAGAGGCCAGCTCTTTGGCGCCAAAACGCATCGCTTCCATAACATCGGCATCCGGAATTTCACGGCAAGCGGCTTCCGCCATAATCACTTTGTCCGGCGTGCCGGCGACAACAATATCAGCATCCCCGGCCTCGCGCTCGGCAAATGTCGGGTTTATTTTCCAGGCGCCGTTCACCCGCCCGACGCGCACTCCGCCGATTGGCCCGGCCCAGGGAATGTTTGATAAAGACAAAGCGATAGAGGCCGCAATCAACGCCGGAATTTGCGGATCGTTTTCGCCGTCATAAGATAGGGCGGTCAAAATAATCTGTACATCATTGCGCACGCGCTGATCAAACAGCGGACGGACGGCGCGATCTACCAGACGGCCGGACAAAATAGCATCATCCGTCGGCCGACCCTCGCGTTTAATGAACCGACTGCCCTTAATTTTACCGGCGGCGTAGAGCTTTTCCTCAAAATTAACCATGAGCGGGAAAAAATCTATTCCCTCTCGAGTGTTTTTGCTCATCGTGGCCGTTGCCAAAAGCACGGTGTCGCCATAGCGCACGGTGCATGAAGCGTTCGCTTGCAACGAAAAACGACCGGTCTCAACTGTCAGAGTGCGACCACCCCAATCCAAAAACCATTGTTTGACATCCATATTTTTACCTTTCCGAAGATGATGGAGGAGCATGAGACCTCACTAAAGGTCTTTGTCCCTACACCAACTTCATTAAAAAATAACAAAACCACTACCGTTTGTTGGTTGCCGGGCGCGCTACTGCACGGCGATAATCCTGAATCAAAAACTTGGCCTTATCGGCGCTCAAATCCATAAAATCATCCACCGCTTCAATAAGCTTGCTGGAAGTGGTTTCGCCGAACGCCGCCACTTCCACCTGTTTGCCCTGATTCTTCAGATATTCAACCAACGGCACATAATCGCCGTCTCCGCTTACCACTATCACCGCGTCCACCATCGGCGCCAGGCGAATGGCATCCACGGTCAGCCCCACATCCCAATCCGCTTTTTTTTCGCCGCCATAAAAAATTTGAAGCGGCTTTTCGCGCGTTTCAATACCGAGGTTATAAAGCGCGTCAAAAAATGGCTGCTCTTCTTTGCTTTCGGTGGAAACCACATAGGCAATGGCGCGGATTAATTTGCGGCCGGCCGTGGCTTCTTTCACGATATTGCCGAAGTTCACCTTCATGCCAAACAAGTTCTTGGCGCTATAGTACATATTCTGCACATCAATAAACACCCCCACGCGCTGGTCAGGGTGCTTTAAGGGGTGAGCATTTTTGCTCTGTACCTCCCCTTCGCCAGTTGGCGAAGGACGGGCTGGCACAGGGTTATCCGTTGACGATTTCATTTTCTTTCTCAATTACTTCCGCCTCTTCGCCCGCTGTTTCGTCTTCCGTCGCCTTCGCTGTTCCCGGTTTCACAATCGCGCGGACGCTCTTGAGTTTGAGCTTCTTCGCCAACCGTTCATAACTTTCCGGGTTCTCTTTTTTAATATAGCGCATGAGACTGCGGCGGGCGCTTACCTTGCGGAGCAAGCCGCGGCGGGAAGAGTGATCTTTCGGATGAGTTTTAAGGTGGTTGATCAGCTCGTCTATTTCAGCAGATAAAATAGCTATCTGCACCTCGCTGGAACCGGTATCGCCTTCGTGCGTCTGAAACTTTTTAATGATCGCCTGTTTCTTCTTTGTGTCCATCATACATACATAATATTTACCGAGCAAATTGAGAGTATGCTTCCCAATCGTCCGGGGGTAGAACCCTTTAATTAACCACTCTACCCTATCAAAAATCTCATTTTTTGTCAATAATTTATCTCCTTCTGTCAAAATTCCCACTATCAAAAATACAACTCCGTTATACAATATATATGTATATTTTGTAAAGCAATTCTATGGCAGACAGCAGACTTTATCGCCCGTACAATCATTGCCATTGCCGCTCGACCGGCCGTTGCAGTCTGCTACATTTTCAATACACTGCCCTCCCTTATCAGCACAAGGAGTTATGGCTTCCAAAGGCAGGTAAGTACTTTGCTGATCTGCGCAATCAGGCTCTTCTTTCCCCTCATAGAAGCTATAAACCGCACCTTGCCTATCACACCCAGACTTGGTGCTGAGACCACAATATAATTGGCTTCCAATTACCCTCAAACAGATACCAAACGGGTCGCTCACTGTCGCCAAGCAACTGCCATCTAACCAAATACACCCACCGGCATTGCATTCGAGCTGTTGAGTAAACTGGGAACAATCGGCCGTACTTCCTTCCGGTGGTTGGACATCTACGCAGGTGCTGGCTAGACGATTCCAGCGACAAGCTGGAGGCTGACAATCAGCGGCTGTCCTTGTTAGTGCACACCCGGAGGGAGGCGGCAGCGCAACCGGAGCGGCGGGCGGCGCCTCGGCCAGCTTGGCAAAAATAAAATTCGTAATGGCGTAGGCCGCGGCAACAATGATCAAACCGATAACCGCCGCCTCAATGGTGTCTCTGGCTTTGGTAACAAACTCTTCGTTGCCTTTCGCCGTCATCCAGCGCACCCCGGCGTAGGTCAGCAATCCAAAAAACAAAATAGCCGTTAAAGACAGCAGGCCGAAAACGACCCTTTTGATAGTATTAAAAAGCGCCTCGGGCGGTGTGTCTTTCTTCGTTTCTTTATACTGGGCTTTTTCGGCCACTTCATCCAATCCAAAATTTCCCGCGGCCATCTCCGCCTGAAGAGGCAGGCTGACTAGCGCCAAACTGAAGAGAATAAAAATAAATATCTTTTTTGTCATACCGCGCCTTGCTTTTCACTGTAAAATATACTAATATAGTACCCATTATGTCCTCATAGTTCAACGGATAGAACATCAGCCTTCTAAGCTGAGAATGCAGGTCCGATTCCTGCTGAGGACACAAATTGACAACGCGCCTTTTTTTATATATAATCAGACACTACTGGCGATTCTATGTTAGTTATTTAATATTTAGCATCCGCCATTAAAATTATATGGTGCCTATAGTGTAATGGTTAGCACGAGAGATTGTGGATCTCTCAGATTGGGTTCAAATCCCAATAGGCACCCAGATGTTTTCAACGCACATCGGATAAATACGTCCCTTTCTCCCGTCCAAAATAATAATTCAAAAATTGCACGACGTAATCAACCAGGCCAGGTATCAACCGCTTCTCAAAACGCCGGCCGGAAAATTGTACTATCACTTTTGGCAAAAAACGAATTTTGCCAATTTTTTTAACCCTAAACCCCAAATCGGTGTCTTCCATCGCATTCAACTTCGGGTTAAATCCGCCCGCACGCTGATAAACATCTTTATAAATCGCGAAATTGTAACCTCCCGGCCAATAGTGGCCGAATAATACGCGGTACAAGCGCGCGGTCAACGGCTGAATAAAATTGAATGCGGCCGTCGCCATTTTTCCGCAACCTGTAACGGTCATTGAGCCGGCCACGGCCACGGCTTTGCTCTGCACGAGTCCGCTGGCCAGATTTTCCACCCAGTTGGGCGGCACCGCCGTGTCAGCATCGGTAGATAAAATTATTTCACCGCGCGCGGCCTTGAAACCGGCGGCTCGAGCCGCCCCCCGGCCTTTTTGTTCCTCAAAAATTATTGTCAAGGATAATTTCCCCAAAAATTCTTTGGCCGCCTGCGCGGTAGCGTCGGTTGAGGCGTTATCTACCACCACCACCTCAAACTCCCGGCCGGTTTTTTGTTGCGCCAAAGCAGTGAGACAGCGAGTAATCTCTTTCTCCTCGTTATATGCTGGAACAACGACAGATATCATGGTAAAATCAATCACCGCCAAATAAGGCCTCATCTATGCCGCCCTCCAAAGAATAACCGCCGCCGCCGGCATTCTCTCCGACCCCGCGACCGCTGGCCAAATTAGTGGCCGCGATGGTGATGCCATAGGCCGCAATAACGATAATCAAACCGATAATTGAGTTACGCAAGGTCGTTTTGGCCTTCTCCACTTCCTCTTCGTTGCCACCGGCCGTCATCCAGAGATACCCGGCATAAATAGTGAGAACAAAAAATATCGTGCCCACCAAGGTCAAAAGAATCTGTACAATTTGCGATACAATTTTACGCGGGTCAGTATAGTCTCCTACTCCTGCCCCTTTGTCTCCAGCGGCGGCATCAAGCTGTTTGGCGATTTCCGCTGTCGCAGGGGTTACGTCCTGCCCCAGAGCCGGCGCCGACGCCAAAAATTGCGCGCCAAACAACAGCGAGAGAAAAAATACCATCACTATCACTATTTGCTTGCTGAACATACGGAAAGTGGAAAATCAGCCCCCGGCATTGGCCGACTGAATAATGCGACCGAGCACAAAAGAGGTAATGCTGTAAGCGGCGAGCGTAATGGCGAGCCCGATTACCGCCATTTTTAAAATATCCTGCGCTTTGGTCACGCGCTCTTCGTTGCCGCTGGCGGTCATCCACAAAAACCCGGCATACACGGTCAATACAAAAAATATCGTCCCCACCAAAGACAGCGCCACTTTTACTATCTTGCCAATGCTCTCGGACAAAGAAGTGTCAGTTACTCCAACCACCGCGTAGCCGCCATTATCGGCCACTTTCTGGGTCAGCCCGCCAGCGCCCAAACCAATATCCGGCCCCGCGGCCAAAACGGGCATCGCCAAAAGGAATAAAGAAGCGAATAACAACAGTTTTTTAAAAAATCGCATATACGCTAATTATTGCCCACCAACTTTGCTGGCGACAAACGTGGTAATGGCGTACGCCGACATAGTAATAAACAGCCCAATAATTGAAGCCTTGATAATATCCGTCGCTTTGGTCACCCGCTCCTCGTTCCCGGCCGCGGTCATCCAAAGGATGCCGGCATAAATAGTAAGTACAAAAAATATGGTTCCGACCAACCCCAACGCCCCCTTTATTACTGTGCCCACCGTTCCCTCAACAGTGTTTGGTAAATTAAGCCCTTGGACAGAAGTACTAAGATTCCGTTGTGCTGTGGCAAACGGATTGGCGGCAAACACGAGTGTGGCTGGCGCCAAAACCATAAAAGAGATAAAAATTGAGACGATTATTTTTTTCATATTATTTACTTGTCAAGCTGGTAAAAACAAAATTGGCAATAGCATAGGCCGCCGTAACCAGCACCAGCCCGATGACGGCCCCTTCAATTATATCTTTCGCTTTGTCCACTTCTTCAGTACTGCCGCGCGCTTTCATCCAAATGAAGCCGGCATACAAAATCAGCAAAAAGAAAACAATACCGAGGAGCGACAATCCGGCGGCCACCACCTTGCCAACAACTCCCGGAATGGTTCTTTCGCCGGCGACAGTGTCCGGCAGTCCGGCCTGTTCGCGGGCCTTCCCCAGCCCATAGTCTCCGGCCGCTATGGCCGGCGTAGCCATTTGGACGGCTAGCAAAGAAAATGAGATAAACAGCGCGGCCAAAAATTTTTTCATATCAGATAGTGGTGGCATCGCCCGCGGTCGTGGCGTTCACGAGCGAATTGACGACAAAATTGGCAATGGCATAGGCCGACAAAATAATAGTCAGGCCGATTACGCCGGAATAAATCCATTTTTTCGCCTCCCCGACCTGTTCCTCATTGCCGCCCGCTGTCATCCACTTAAAACCGCCGATAAGAATGATCACCACAGCCGCGATGCCGAGGAGCCCCATAGCGGCGCGAATAATTTTGGCGGCTGTAACGCGCACGTCTGTGTTCCGCAGACCGGAGTAGGCCGGGTATTCAATGCCCAAATCCGGAGCCGCCGTTGTTCCCGCCCCGAGATCTAAACTTACAGCCGCGACTGAAGACATCCCCAAAAACATCGCGCCCCCCAGCATTAAAGCCGCCGCGCCCGCGCGCGCTAAAAAAAATTTTATCATATAATTTCAACGTCTATTTTTTATTCCTAATACAAAATAAACGCCGAGCCAACAGTGGAGTCATTCGACTCCACTGTTGGTAAAAAGATTATAGACCAGGTACTGCTGACGTATCAGTGGTAGCCGTAACCAATTGAGTAAGCACAAAATTCGCGATGGCGTACGCTGACAGAATAATTGCCAAACCGATAATGCCGGCAAAAATCCATTTTTTCGCTTCCCCCACTTTCTCTTCGTTGCCGCCGGCTGTCATCCAGGTAAAGCCACCGATAAGAATGATCACCACGGCCACTATGCCAAGCAGACCCATAGCTACGCGGATAACACGTGCTACGGTCACGCGCACATCTGTGCCGCCGAGTCCGGTGGCTTTGCCGTAGTTAATGCCTAAATCGTTAGCCGTGATTGTATCAACGACCACTGGATCATCGGCCGAAACAGACGCGTTTGGCAAAGCCAAACCGGCCACGCCCATCACCAATAAAGCTGACATGCTCAAAGCAGACATAGTTTTTTGTAATTTCATCATACTGTCACCTCCTCTCGGTAGTATTTTTTCGACATAAGATATTTACAGCTGTCATCCTGAGCGGAGCGAAGGATCCCTCTCGTCGTCGTTATGGCGAATTGTAAGGGATTCTTCGTCCGCCTGAGGCGGACTCAAAATGACAATTAGTGAAACTCCTCTCACTCGCTTTACTTTATTTACTTACCTTGCCTAAGCTGCTTCAAATTACTCGGTAGTATAGCACACCGCCGCTATACCGCGCCAGTGATTAAAGCGGTGAGCTGGGTAATCACAATATAGCTGGCAAAAACCAGCAAAACGCCAATGGCCGCCCACATCATAGTCTTGGCGCCAGCCGCCACTTTTTCCGTATTCCCCGCCGACATCAGCCATTGGGCCGCTCCGAGCACGAACATCAAAAGCGTTACCGCGCCAATCACGCTCAAAGCCGCTTTAATTATTATGCCGATAATAGTGGGGGCGTCGGTGGTTTCATTCTCCAACGGATTTGTGAGACAAATGCTTCCGGTTGGGCATTTGGGGACCTTCGGCGCGGCCGCCGCCCGAACAACAAAAACATCGCCAACCAAAAACCAAACGAACAAACCGGCCAAAAATAGAGAAACAAAATTTTTCATATCGGCAAACCTAAAATATCGCGGAATAAAAATTGAACAACAATATAACTGGCCAGAATCGCCCCCACTCCCATTGTTGCCCAAATAAAAATATTTTTGGCCTTTTCAATTTGCTCGCTGTTGCCCATGGCCACCATCCATAAAATTCCGGCGTATATATAGAGAACAAAAGCAATCGCTCCCATAAAAGCCATATTGAACATTACCACCTGGCCGATTACCTCCGCCATACTGCCAAAACTCACGCGATTCAAACTGGTTTTTGCCTGGGCTTTGAGCCGTGCGACTTCGTCTTCAGAATTAGTCGCAATGTCCGCCGCGCCCTTGGCTTCTTCCTGTATTGCCGCCTTACAAGCCTCATTGCTTCGGGTTAAATCTTCCGTACCTGTCGGATCAAATTTCAGTATTCTTCCGGTTTTTCCTCCTGCCCCCTCTATTTGACAAGCTGTTATACAAGATTGTTCATTCAAAATTGGCTTTCCGGCCGCGTCAGCGGTAACTTTCTGGCAAACATCTTCGGCAGTTTTGCACCAACACGCTCCACCCGCGCCTGCGGTGGCACTCGCGCCGGCTGTATCTTGCAGACAACCGCCTTGACTGTAAGGAATTGTATTTAAATCTTGACCTGGCAACTGCAATACCCCATCCCAGCCTTCACCACAAGCGAGAGTACAAGAATCGGTGGTGGCAAACGGAGCAATTTTACGGCAACTTTCACCCTCTTTTCTGCATATACAATCTTTTGCTATACAGGCTGGGTCAGTAGAGTAATCACGTAAAATTGCATCAAAATGAGTTGCTGTTTGCCCTTTACTGGCGCAAAAAGCATTACACTCCGTGACCTGTATAAAATTTCCTTTTGTTACTTCACACCCTGACCTATCTGTCTTGGTACACCAACAATAATTATTTATTATTTGACAGCCCGCATCGGCTAATGCCTGGTCGGGGTGTTCCTCGCCATAAGTTATTACCCCATAGGGGGAAATACCGCCGCAAGCAAGAAAACATTGGTTATAGTCAGCCGGCGAACTTTGCTTAGCGCTACATTCATGATTTGACGAAAAACCATTAATTGGATCCACTCTGCACCAACAAACATCGGAGGGCGCGGCTTCTACCTCGGGCACTGTCATGAGCAAAAAACCTGCTACCACAACCGCTAGCGCTACCACCCATTTTTTAAACAAACCGATCATAAAAATTTTACGCTTCACACTCTACAATCTAAACGTCTCCTTCAGTCCGATGGAATCGCCTAAAAACTTAATGATGAAATAACCGCCAAAAGCGATGGCCAAACCAATCACCGACGCCTTGATGGCATCCATACCCTTGGTGATTTTTTCTTCATTGCCCTGCGATATAATCAGCATAAACCCGCCATACACAAACACCGCCAGCGCAATGGCGCCGATAATGGTGAACAAATAATTGCTGGCGTTTAACAGCAAAACGACGAAAACGCTGACATCGCCGCACGGGCCTTTCAGGTCTAGCTTTTCCGCTAAAGCGCAATCTGGAATAAATTTGCTCTGGCTGGCCACCCCTTTGGCGGCGGCCGCCGAGTCTTGTCTAGCCTTCCAGTCGGCGAATTCTTTTTCACAAGCCGCATTATCTGTTTGTATTAAACAAGCCTCAAACTTGTAACCGCGCACGCTGTCATCATCTTTTTTACATGTCGCCTCCGTCTGTGGCCCGCATCCAGACTTCTCATTGCCTGCCCCATAACAAAAACACCGGCCGGCGGCCGTTACCGGCGCAATTTGGATAAATGACAAACCCGCCAGCGCGATGAACAGCGCCGCCGTTTTTAACCCAAAAAAATGCCGAAAACGCCTCATAAAGTCTGATTTACCTTGGCCGCCGCGCGATCAAGTATTTGTTGTTTCCATTCCAGCGCCCGGTCGGGGTCCGGCGGCGGCTGAATCCACTCGCGGAGCATATCGCTCAAGGCGCGGCTGGCGGCTTCATAATTTTTTCCATGATACCAGCTGTCCGCCGTCAAAAGCCCGGATACAAACGGCGCCAGCGCCGGGTCGCTCTTCTGCAAACCAATATAAGCGCGGAGCGCGGTCGGCCGGTTAGCCTTGGTTAGGTATTCCTTATTCGCTCCCGAATGTGTTAAATAATTTACCAGCGCCCAAGCTTCATTCTGGTGTTTGGATTTTGCCGTGACTGTTTGGATGGAATAATTCGCCGCGTTCGCCGCCGCCTCGGGGTCTAGCTGTAACAACGGCATCACGTCAAAATTAAGCTGAGGAGCGCGCGCCTTAATTTGCGTGTAATGATAATTGTAACCGAAGAAAAACGCGGCCGTTCCATTGACAAAGCTATCCAACGCGCTCGGCATAGTTTCATTCCATGAATAAGTATCACGCGTCGCATTGGCAAAATCTGTATAAAAATTCAACACGTTAATTATTGGCGTTTCCTCGCCCCGCGACGCGTTTACCGGCAAAAGATTAAACACCGCCCGGCCATTCCTATCCATAAACGGAATCTTGCTTTGCTTGGCCAGCGCGTATAATAGGTCGTCACTGCCGGGCACATTATTGCCGGCACCGAGCGCCGCCCCGGACTGTAAAATTTTGTTGCCCGCTTTGTCATATTTCGTCAGTTTTTTCACGTCCGCCTGAAATTCCTCCCACGTTTTCGGTATTTCAGCGATGCCGGATCGATCCAGCAAATCTTTGTTATAATAGATGGCCAAAGTATCCAGCGACAATGGCAGGCCGTATATTTTACCGTTTCTCGCCACATCCTCTTTCACTGTCTGCACATATTCTTTGTCCAACTCCGAAACAGTGGGCAAATTTATCATCTGGGAATTGATAATGGTATTAGTGCCGCCCAGTTGAGTCTTTTCCACCCGGACAATCGTGTCTTTAACGGTCGGTGGCATGGGGGCAAGTTTTGACCGGAAAGCTCCCAGAGATCGGTTGTTGACAGCCACAATGTCCGGCCCGCGATCTTCGGCCAAAGCCTCCACCAGCCGGTTATACAATTCATCTGCCCGCAATTGACGCACTGTAACATTCAAATAAGGCCGGCCGGCCTGATAGGCGGCTACCAAAGAACGAATAACATCCGCATCGTCAAAAACCGTCCAATACTCAAGCGCTATCGGCTTGGCCGCCGCCTGCTGGGTAGCAGACAAACCTTTACAGCCAAAACCGGTTAACAGCAATGTAGGCAGAGTAAGCAGAGTAAGCAGCTTAAGCAATCGTGATCGTGTGAAGAAATTATTTTTTAGTCGTTTAGCCACACAAAACAACGTTAGACTGTTAGGCTGTTAAACCCCACCCCCTGCCCCTCCCCTAAAAGGGGAGGGATAAAGGGAGGGGTTTTAGCCATTTAGCAATTTAACAATATAACAATTATATTCACTAATTATACAACACTTTTCAAATAACTCCTAAAATCTTTCTGGAGCATTTTGTCGCGCAGGGCGAAATCAACATTAGCTTTCAAATATCCCAATTTAGACCCGGTATCGTAGTAAATGCCTTCAATTTTGCGCGCGTACACCGGCCGCTCTTTAAGCAATCTAAAAATCGCATCCACCAGCCACAGCTCCCCGCCCTTGCCGATTTTAGTTTTTTGAAGCGCTGAAAAAATATCCGGCGTGAAGATAAATCCGCCCAAACTGGCAAGATGCGACGGCGCCCGTTCCGGCCCCGGTTTCTCCACAATCGTCTTCACTTTCACCACCTCGCTGTCAACTGCTGCGGCATCAAGAATTCCGTACCGCTTCGTCCCCTCATCGTCAACTTCATAGGCGCTCAAAACCGGCTCGCCGTACCGCTCAAATGTTTCCACCAGCTGTCTGAGCTGGGGTTTCTTGGGCGCGTAAAAAAATTCATCGCCCCACATTACGGCAAACGGCTCGTCTCCCACCACTTCTTTGGCGCACAACACCGGTGTGCCATTGCCGTACGGGCCCTTCTGCCGAATGAAAATAAAATTGGCCAAATCAGCGATTTTCTTGGTTTCTTCGGCAATTTCGTCTTTGCCTTGTTTTTTCAACCAATTAACCAGTTCATAGTTGGGGCTAAAATGATCTTCCACCGCCCGCTTGCTCGGGCCGGTAACCATGATAATATCGGTTATTCCCGACCGTACCGCATCTTCTACCACATACTGAATAATCGGCTTGTCCACAATCGGCAACATCTCTTTGGGCTGGGCCTTGGTGGCCGGCAAAAAGCGCGTGCCGAGGCCGGCTACGGGAATAACTAATTTGCGGATAGTTGACATACGCATTTCCTTATTTCTTTAATTTCAATATTTCTTTTTTGCTCTTTCACTATATCAGAAAGAATGCTAAATGTTAAATATCAAATACTAAATGCGAAACAATGAAATAAAATGCCAAACCGCTATTTTTAATTTTTAACTATTACATAGGTTCCCGGCTTATACACCCAGGAACCGCCCGGGCCGCTGGTGAAAAGCGCGTTTTGCAGGCCAGTAGTATAGTTGACCGTCGCGTTATTCTCAATTTCAATTCGGTTGGCGGTAAGCTGAATCGGCGAAGAATTATTACTCACCTCTATCGTGCCATAGGGGGCGTAAAAAATGGTGCTGGAAGTGTTATTTTTTACGGCAATGGCCTTACCGCTTCCTGAATACAGACTGATAAGCAGCGGGTAATTACCCACGTTGCCATTACCGGCTATCACCACGCCGTTCTCTATGGTCATAGTTCCGCGGACGCTTCGGGCGGCGGGATCATCTGCCAGCAATACCGTGCCGCCCGCTCCCAGGGCGGCGCTATTCTGAATCACTGAATTATTTTTTAAAACCACATTGCCTTGCACCCACACCGGCCCGTTCAAGAGAAGCGCGGCGCTGTTTTCTACAGTTAAATTCCCCTCTATTTTAATCGGCCCCAAAGACGCGCTCTCGTCGCCGGGCAATAAATAATCGCCGACTATCACTCCGCCCGCGGCGGCGGCATTTTCCCAGCCGGCTATCTGGGCGTCGGAAACAGGAAAAGGTTGCGGATCGGGCGCCGGCGTGCCCGGATGTTCCGCGCCGGCCACCGCGCAGGTGTTAGTGGTTTGGTAAAACGCGTCCTGGCCGATAACGCAGTCCAAAACGCTATCGGAGCGCGCCGCGCCCCATACCGTAATGCCGCTGATGGAAGTCGGCCCCGCGAGAGCCGAGCTAGATGCTGTCGTGGCATCGCCGGTAACAATCCCCGAACCGCTGATTGAACCATTGGCAAAAACATTTCCATTGATACGGGAATTATTTTTCATTTCCAAGCCGCCCTCCCCCACCTGCACGCCAAACTGGAATGACACCGTTTCCAAATCAATGGCGGCGACAGCGCTGACCGTGCTCGTGGCCGGCGCTCCGCCGAAAGACGCCCGGCCCGTGGAAATAATCTGTTTATTGTTGGCATCAATAGTGGTAACCGTCGTGCTGAACGCGCCGCCGGGAATCGGCACATCGCTCTCGCCGGTAAAATTCTGGTTCTGGTTCAACTCGTAAATCGCCTTGTCCACACCGGCTTCAGCCAGTTTCAACGCGGCCAAGCCGGCCGCCGCACGCCGCTCGGCGCGAGCGTGCAACCCGGCCATAGCGATCAACGTGACGGACATAGTCAGCATAATGGCCATAAATACCAAAGCAAACATCATAATCTGACCCGCATTTTTTTTGGCTGTTGCTGATTGCCAGGGACTTTTCATACTGCTAATAATTCTTAAGCGCCACCTCTTCGCTGGCCAGATGAGAAACGGCCACGCGCCCTTCTTGAGTAAAAGTTCCTAAAGCAACGCCGACTTTTTTTACCAACGAAAAATCGCCGGCGTCATAACTAAACGCCAAACTTGCCGCCACCTCGGTCAACTGCCGCGCCTCCGCGCTCCGCACACTCAAAACGGCGGGTTGGAGCCGGCGATAAAGCCGCGCGCCATTTTTATAGAACACCGCGTAATCCCAACTGCCCTCCACTACCCGGCTGTCCGCGTCCACGGAAGGAATTTGAAGCACCAAAGTAGAGGAGCTGGAAGTATATATCGTGCCGCCAAAATTTTGGCTCTCCGCGACGCGGTGCGCCTGCGACACATATTCCACAATGTCCGTCAATGGAGCGCGCACCCCGCCGACCGCGCTAAAATTCATCCGGCCCAACCCGTACAAATTGCCGTAAACTTGATATAAGCTCAACAGCGCCAGCGTCAAAACCAGCACAATGGCCGTTGTTACCAGTAATTCAACCAAGCTGACGCCGGCGGATGGCGGCCGCCCGGCTGGCACACCATGAAAAATAAAAAAATCGCGCTTCATAGCCCACCCTCCCCGATCAAGGTGGATAGCGACACACTGCGCGCGGCCGAAACACCCGGCTCCTGCCAGCGCACCGTCACTGTCACCTGTTTTATTTTCTCGTTAAAATCAACCACGGTAACCGCCGCCTCCCCCTGCGGCAAGCTGGCCAACGATGGGTCGCTAAACGAGCCGCTCGCGGGCAAAGAGTCATAAGAAAGAAATTGCAAATTGTCTATTTTGGTTTGAGCGATACGCAGAGCCAGCTCCTGATGTTTCACATTGCGATTGATGATGCTGGTGCCGGCCGCCGCTTGAAACAACACAAAAAATACCGCGATGATGCTGAAACTCACCACCACCTCCATCAATGAATAGCCGTTCCGTCGCGCTGGCTTCATGCAAAATAGTATATCACAAAAACAACCCTCCTTGATTCCCGCTACTTCTCGTGCTACTATTTCCCTCAATCGCCCGGGTGGTGAAATTGGTATACACAAGAGACTTAAAATCTCTCGCCGAAAGGCTTGCGGGTCCGAGTCCCGCCCCGGGCACCAATATGGAACTTAGCGGTTGAGAACCAAATATAAGTATGGACCAAAAAAGTTTTGCAAATGTTGTCTTAATGATTTTGCTAGCCATACTAGCCGTAGTGGTCGGAAATTTTGCTTTGCGCAAATCGCCGGCACAACCCACTAATCAAACTCCGCCTTCAGCCTTCACCGGCGATACTTTTTCAATAAATCTTAGCGGATACTTTAAGACTTGCTTGGATGCTCCTGTTATGTATAAACGCGCCAATGGCTCGTGGAAAAAAGCGAATACTGAATTACCCGGAAAAGGTCTATACTACTTGGATGATAAATTTGTTGGATACGGAATGTGTGATGCAGTTGCTTGTGCCGAGTTACCTAAGCCTTACACGATGCAACTTGTTGAGTACAAAAAGGAAGGCGAAAAAACTCCACCCTCGGATAGCGGCAGTACCGCAAACACCTTGCCCGTGTACCAAACTGTTCCATTAAGTGGCGACATTAAAATTGACATACAATATTTTAGCGAGAGTTTTTGTTTTAACCAGTTTCACTCTTTCGCCTCGCTATTTTTTACCTTTAATCCGGCCACGCGCTGCGCACCCGTCGTCACGCGCTCGGTGAGACGGGCCATATATCTCTGCGTCTGACTGTCGTTGAAAATAATCTTGTCCAGGCCGGGCAAGTCAAACCCGCCCTTCTTGCCGCCGGTATCATACAGCTTTGGCGCCGGGCCGCTCATCTGCAATTCTTCATCCAATGTCTGCTTTAGCTCCATCAAAAGTTGCAATTTATCCGGCAATTCATCGGCCGTGTCCTCGGTGAGCGTCTGGCCCTTAAGTTCGCTGACCAAACTCTTTATTTCATCAAGCGCTGTCCGCGCCTCTTCGCCCCCGCCCTTTGCTTCCAACCGCTTTACTTTAGCCTCATAGCGGGCAAGCTGGCCGGCGATGCTCTTGAGTGTTTTTTTAAGCTGAAACACGGCCTCTATTCCCATAAGCTTCTGCTGAATATCCTGGAAAGTATCCGGCAAATCCTGAAGGGTGGAAAAAGGCTCTTCATCGGTCGCGAGCCCGGCGACTGTAGCTTTCATCTGGCTGATTGACTCATTAATTTTATTAAGCGTCTCGCTTACATCAACGCCGGCGCGGACCGCTTTCGCCTGGACGCTCTTGACGCGCTTCTCCAGCTTCGCGATTTGGCTGTTCGTCTGCTTTATGATGCGCGGCAATTGAGCGGCTTGGTCTAACTTCGGCCCGCAATCCTGAAGGGTATCGCTAACCGACTGGAGATCGGACGTATCCATGTCTTCCACCACCTGCGGATCCGTGGCCTCTAAAACAGTATTTACCATTGTCATCGCCTCTCCGGCGGCTTCCTTGCATACAGCAGGCACCGTCACTCCTTGGGCTTCCAGTTTATCCATTTTGGCCTTGAACTTCTTCAGCATAACGCCAAACTGCTTGAAACTGCGCTGTCTCTGTTTTAACATCTTCTCCTGCCTTTTTTTATCTTGCTCAAGCTGGCGCTTTTCACGTTCTTCTTCCATCTCCTCTGATGAGCGCCGATTTTTCTCTGCTTGCTCTTGGCCACCCTCTCCCTCTCCATCCGACCTCTCCGGTTTTCCTTCTTCGGTCGATTTTTCCGGAGCCTTTTTCGCCCTTACCCTGGGCGCAACAACAGGCCTTGCCGGCTTCGGAGGTTCAACTACCGGAGTGACCGGAGGTTCAACTACCGGAGTGACCGGAGGTTCAACTACCGGAGTAGCCGGAGGTGTGGCTCTGTATTCTTGAGCCAAAGCGGCAACCGGAAGCGCGAGCGTTACTGCAATCGCAACCACAGCTACCAAACGATGCGATCGTTCAAACATAAAAATAAATAAAAATTAACTACAACTAATATACCACCTTTTCAAAAAAACTAACAGCTCTCTTCACGGGGTGGAAGTTTTCGTTTATACTACCCCCACTATGGAAGAAGAAATTGCCAACCCTGAAGATCGCTTAGTCAAGCCGGAGCTTCAACTTGAAGAAGAAGATAGCCTTGACACCACGCTCCGGCCCAAACGCCTAGATGATTTTATCGGCCAAGAACAGCTTAAAGAGTCGCTCGGCATCGCGCTCGCGGCGGCCAAAAAGCGCGACGAGGCCCTAGAGCATGTTCTGCTCTATGGCAACCCAGGACTGGGCAAAACCACCCTCGCCTCCATCATCGCCCGCGAAATGGACGCGCCCATTAAAATTACCTCCGGCCCAGCACTGGAAAAGGTCGGCGATTTGGCCGCCATCCTCTCCAACCTTCAGCCCGGCGAAGTCTTGTTCATTGACGAAATCCACCGCCTGAATAAAACTATTGAAGAGGTGCTTTACCCGGCGCTGGAAGATTATTCGCTGGATATTATTCTAGGCCATGGCCCCGCCGCCCGCACTATCCGCATGCCTCTCAACCGCTTTACCCTCATCGGCGCCACTACCAAGTTAAGCCTAATTTCCAACCCGCTCCGCGACCGCTTTGGG
>Ga0075989_118_pt1 | contig 15438 bp, 12 predicted proteins | sample RifGroA2_FD_68037 | JGI IMG/M metagenome (GOLD analysis project Ga0075989, IMG submission 68037) | Parcubacteria (Kaiserbacteria) bacterium GW2011_GWA2_49_19
GCCGGAGAAAGTGCCATTGGTGGAGGAGACGGTGGAGAGGGTGGTGTGGCCGGTAACATTAAGGATGGAGGCTAGGCTGGTGGTTCCGGATATGGCTAGGGCGTTAGAAAAAGTAGTGGTGACGTTGCCGGTTGACGAAACAACCAACGCTCCGTCTAATCCAATGGTGAAAGAGGTATATGAGCTTCTGTTATACCCCAGCCGGAGCTGTTCGGTGGTGGTAACCACATGCAGTTTGGCGGCCGGAGTGGTGGTGCCGATACCTATTAAATTATTAGCTCCGTCCAAATAAAAAAGTCCGCCGCCAAAATTCAATGTTGAGGTTCCGATAATAACGTTAGTTGAAGTGGTGATGGTAGTTGATAAAGGAGGATAGACAGCGCAGTTCGGATCGCCCGGAGCGCAGTTAGGATCCAATGTTTCGCCCGGAGTGTAATATGTTGACGGAGGTGTGGCAAAAACAGGATACAAAGAATAGAGTGTTAAAAACAAAAACACGCTCGTGAGCATCATGAGTGTCCTATTCAATTTTCCTCCGACTTTGCTCATAACATTCTATAGTATACCATAAAACCGTTTACCGTTAAAGAAATCTTCAATGTCCCGCCTCGACCTTGGCCACCAGAAGCTCCAATAGATTCTTGACATGCTCTTGCGCCGCCGCTTCGTTTTTGCTGTTAACAAAATTTTGCCAAGCAACCAGCACTTGTTCATCACCAAGCTCGCGCACGTTGTTTTCCAGCCTTAAACGCGTTTCAAAATTCACCTCGCTATCGGCTTTGATGACATCCTTGATAAACATTTGCAGAAATCGTAGCGACTTGGTTCCGGTTCTCTGCGACGCCAAAACCGCCCGAGCGCTTTCCAATTCCCTTTGCGCCGTATCATAAGATATGGCCAAAAGCAAAGTACTGCCCGATAACATAATTATCGCGATGGCCGTCAGAAATTTTGTCTTGAGCATAGAAACTATGTTATTAAGTTCAAAATCCATTTATCATTTCTCTCTTCGTCTATCTCTGTAAAAATTATACACTAAAAACAGACTGACTGCAATAAGTAGCGCGGTTCTCCAATCCAAGGCCTTGGCCCACCACTGGCCGGTTTTCATTTCAATGTTATAATGCACCCCGCTCCCTTCATCCACATCAAACGGTTTTCCTTCGTAAGCGCGATACCCGGGCGCGGCCACTCGCAAATAATATGTGCCTTCGGGCACAAGGAAAGAATAAGCGCCGCGCGCGTCGGTTATCTGCGAATTTTCTTGCTGGTAATCTTTAGCCGGCCACTCTTCGTATGCTTTTGTCTCCTGGTTCAACCAATACAAAGTTACAACGGCTCCGGAAATGCGAAGCTCTTGATTTCTGATTTTCTCATATATGTAACCTTCCGGGTCAACTACGGTAATAAGTCTTATCTCTTTAGAACCAAGCTCCGGATCTTCATAGTCCATGACAGTGATTATTTCGTATTCTCCGACCGGAACGGGTGTTTGAATATCAGCGGTATAAATTCCATCCCCATCAGGATCAGTATATTCAAACTCGGCCAAAACCAGCCGCTCTTCAGTAACTATAGGCTGTTCAGAAGGATGGGCGAATGCCGGAGCGGCGAAAACAAACGAGGACAACAGCGAAGCTAGCGGCATTGGCTTGGTTTGCGCCAGGGTTTTCCTGGCTCTAAAAACAACATATCCTTTTATCCTCTTGACCGGTCTTTCGGCCCTGACCACCAAATGAAGGGGTTTGCCGGAAATACTTTTAATTCGCTGTTCAACTTTTCCTTTTTGAGACAGCATTACGGCAATATTAAGATCAATCAGCTCGCCCGCGTATCTGGCGAATACGATTTCGGACGGAATCTTGGATTTCATGTCATGCGACAGCCGCGCCAAAGGCAAGCCTTTTGGGGGAAGTAACACGCCCTCTGCCGCGCGCATGCTTGCTATAGCCGGTAATTGAGTCAGACCTGGCAAACGAAATTTCACAGCTAACAATTTTGACAAGTCGCTCATCCTCGCCACGCCCGTTGATTTTAATATTTCACGAAAGTTGGGAAATTTTTTCTCCAACGCGATAAGTTCGCGCGGCAGAGGCGCGAACACAAATTTGTTGATTGTGTTGACAGACAAAAGATCCCAGCCGCCTTTCATAGAATAAGGCGCGCGTTTGGCTATCAACCGCTCCGCTGGAATCTGACGCGGCGCCAACGGAACGCCAAAGAACCTTGGCAAAAGCAGTTTTAAACTCGGCAAAAATTTTTGCGAAAATATTCTAGCTAGCGGGAGCGCGGGAATTTTTATTGACGGCAAACGATAAGGCTTGAGTTCCTCCAAGAGCGGCCTGACAGCCTCCCTTACGCGACTAACCATAGACGGATGCCTGGGCGGAGTTTCCGCGGGACGATCAATGACGGGAGCGGTAGCCGTGGGAGGGAAAAATACAACAGAGGTTGGCGCCACCATCACGGCCGATGGTGCTGACGGAGCTGTGCGGGACACAAACAACGCTCCATCAACCTCATCATCGTCGGAAAGAGACTCGCATCCGCTGTCCGCCGAGTCAACGCGGCCGTCTCCATCGTCATCCAAGGTATTGTTGCAAGCCGGCCGTACGCCGCGCGGCCGCCAATCTGTCCCGCTGTCCGCCGAGTCAACGCGGCCGTCTCCATCGTCATCCAAGGTATTGTTGCAAGCCGGCCGTACGCCGCGCGGCCGCCAATCTGTCTGCGCATTGCAACTAGCGCAATCAAAGGTAATGATGCCGGCTGTAGCGCCGCTCGCCTGTCCGTTAAATACGCCGTTGGAATCTATGGTCACGCCGCTAAAATCTACCCAGCCAAAGGCTGTGCTCCACGCGCTGCCGGACAGCGTTCCTTCGCTGTTATTTCTTATTCCGGATCCGGTCGGGTTTAAGTTGATCCACCCATATCGATCGCTCCACGCGTAACCCGTAATTTGACTATCCGTGATTCGCACATTCCCTTGAACAGCGCCAAAACTAATCCACCCGATTTTATCGCCCCAGGCGTACTTCGCGGAACTGTTAATTGTGCCATCAGTATTAGACGCAAAAACTGGTACTCCAAAAAATACCGTTGTGAGTAACGCCGATAAAATGACCACTTTCCGGGTCGTTCGCCGCATATTGAAAGATTTCACAAATATTATAACACAAAATTGTGTCCGCGAGTAGATGTGGATAAAAAAACACGACACACAAGACATGGAATACGAGACGGTTGTATCGTAATAAGTGTATAGTGTATCGTGTTACCGTTACGCTGTCGCCCGTCTCTGCCATTTCTCCACCAGCACGAGCCATGGAGCGGCTACGAAAATGGATGAATACGCTCCGCTCGCGATGCCTATGATTAGGGCTAGGGCAAAATAATGAATGGTTGTGCCGCCAAGAAAATACAACGCGAGCAAAGGAAGCAATGTTTTGGCGGTGGTGTTGATTGAGCGCATCAATGATTGGTTTAAACCCATATTGACAGTATCAGAGAAATTGTCGTTTCTGGATGTCTGGAGATTCTCTCTAATTCTGTCATAGACCACGATAGTGTCGTTCACCGAATACCCGAGCACGGTCAGAATAGCCACCACGAACGCGATGTCAACTTCTACGCCGTAAAATTTTCCCAAAACCGCGAAAACACCCATAACAAGCAAGACGTCGTGAATAAGCGACCAAATGGCCAATAGGCCATACTTCCAGCTGGCTACCGGGCGAGATACCCGCCGAAACGCGTACGCGATATAAACGATAATGCCGGCGTTTACCAAAATGACCGCCCACAGTGCCCTGGAGCGAAGCTGTTTGCTCACCGCGGCGCCGATGGTTTGGAAACTGTCTTCTCGCACTTCATTGCCGTCTGTTTGAAATCTTTTTCTTATTTCGGCCAGCGCTTTTTGATGGTCATCTTCATTTAAAAAACTAGAGCGCGCGATTATCCCATTCTCATCGGCGTGTTGCACGGTAACGTTGGATATGCCGACCGATCCCATAGCCTGTTGAATTTCTCCGGATGCCGGTCTGATTTTGCTGAACGTTATCTCCATGAGCGAACCGCCAGTAAAATCAATGCCCGGCTTCAGCCCCCACATCACTACCAACACTAGTGCCGCGGCAATGGTAAACGTGGAAATAATTATCCAAAATTTTCCGTACTTGATAAATGGAATCATCATAACATTACTTTGAAAATTAAGGCTCTAACTCTCCTTGCTCTCCGCAGCTATCTTTCTATGCCCCAAAAATAATATATTCGCTTCGTCTTTTTTATACATTCTGTTCACGGCCCGCAAAAGCGCGCGTGTGACGGTAATGGCCGTAAACATGCTGACGAGAACACCGATCGCGAGCGTTACAGCGAATCCCTGGACAAAACCGACGCCAAACCAGATAAGAATTCCGCAACTGATTAAGGTTGTGATATTGCTGTCGCGAATGGATGGCCAAGCGCGGACAAATGCTTCCTCGCAAGCCAGCCGCAGAGATTTGCCCCAGCGCAATTCCTCTTTAAGTCGCTCAAACACCAGCACATTGGCATCTACCGCCATGCCGACCGACAGTATGAAACCTGCGATACCGGACAGGGTTAACGTAACTCCGATAATTCTAAAGATAGCCAGACTTAATATTGAATAAAATCCCAAGGCTACAACGGCTACCAGGCCCGGTAATCGGTAATACAAAATAGCAAAGAGGGCCACGGCGATAAACCCAACTATTCCGGCCTTAAGACTCTTGGCCAAAGAATCGGCGCCAAGCGTGGCGTCAACTTTTTGCTGGGAGATAAGCTCCACCGGCACGGGCAGAGCGCCGGAGTTAAGTCGTTGAGACAAAAGACGCGCTTCTTGAAGATCAAAATTCCCGGATATTACGGCACTGCCGGTCATAATGGCTTCATTGACAGTGGGCGCGCTAATTGGCAGGCCATCCAAAAATATGGCTACCGTCTTGCCCACGTTGCGCGAAGTAATATCAGCGAACATCCTGGCGCCCTCATCGTCAAAGTTCAAACTGACCTGCGCTTGGCCAGTGCGATAGTCCTGCGTTACCTCTGCGCGCTTCAACTGTTTTCCCGACAGCCCGGTAGACTTCCAATCATCTGCCGGCGGCACGATATCCATTCAATCCGTTGACTGTTTGCGCCAAATCCTTCCCAACTTCTCCATTTCCATGAATCTTCGCCCAATTGTACAATTCAGGATATATGGAAACGTCTATAAAACCCAAATCACCGCCATTATTTTTTGTCTCCTCGTCTTCGGAATAACGAGCCGCGACATCAGCAAAGCTCGCTCTCTCCCTCCTTGCCACCCGCAAAGCTTCGTTGACTTTTTTTCTGGCGGCGACATTGAATTTATCCATCTCTTGTTTCTCGACCGCCGTTAACTCGCGCGCCGGAGCGTTATTTTGTTCTTTAAATTCCAAAATCGGAGTTTCACCAATCATTCTGATAGCCTGATTCACATCCGTTACTCCGGGCAACTCCACTATAACTCGGTAATCTCCGCCCACGCGCGTGGTCTGCACCAACGGCTCGGCCACTCCCAGCCCTCCGCGCACTCGCCTTTCAATCACATCCCGCACCCCTTCTACAGCGTCGGCTCTGTCGCTATCCGGCACTTGGTCAACCTTGGCCTGATACACCAGATGCGCGCCGCCTTGCAAATCCAACCCCAAATTAAACCCGGCCGCGGGCAAAAGCGGCAGCCCAACATTGCTTTTGGCATTCACCCATTCAATGCCTCTGTTAATATATGTGGGAAATACAAAAGCCGAAGCAGCTAAAAACAAAACACCAAGCCCTGCACAGATATGCCATAAGACTGTGGAAGAATAGCCTCTACTGTCATTCCCGGCACAAGCGGGAATCTAGGTCGCGTCGCTATAACCGTTGATTGACTGGATCCCCGCCTATGCGGGGATGACAGGTTAGATTGTTCTACAGGCTCAATCTATAATTAAGCGCCGTGACAGCGTTTATACTTTTTCCCGCTCCCGCACGGGCAAGGATCATTTCTCCCTACTTCTTTGCCGGAGGCATCTAGCGGCTTTGAACTTTTTAAAATGGTTGCTCCTTCGCCTGCTGATTTATCGGCCCCTTGATATACCATCTGGCTTTTTTCCATGAGCGAAGGCGCAAGCTGGATGCCTACGCTTACTTTATAAATGAGATACACCACTTCTTTCTGAATCAAGCTCAATAATTCATTAAACATCCGGAATGACTCCCTTTTGTATTCAACGAGCGGATCGCGCTGGCCGTATCCTCGCAAACCAATTCCGGTGCGCAGATAATCAACGGCCACCAGATGCTCCACCCATAAATTATCAATGGCGCGAAGCAAAATCTGCTTTTCCACTTCCAAAAGCATCTCCGGGTTAGGCACTTTCTTTACCAGCAGTTCATCATATTTATCTTCCGACATCTCCACTAATTTTTCTATAAGCGCGGTGCGCAAAGTTATATCATCGCGTTTTCCATCGCTAACTTTACCGTGAGCGATCGCTTCCAATCTTTCTTTTTCTTCAACAGAAAGCGGAAATATAGTTACTGCTGACTCAATTATTTCCTTTACGTTCCAGCCCGCGGTTTCTTCTGTATTGGTATGGAAAGAAACAATCTGCTCCAACTCCTGCTCCACCATTTCCAAGATCATATCCCGAAGGGTCTTGACATCCCCGCCTTCCTTCTTTTCCTTCTCTTCTCTAAATCTGGTTAATATCTCTTTTCGCTTTCCGTAAATCACCTCGCGATGGCGATTCAAAACATCATCATATTCAAGCAAATGTTTGCGGGTGTCAAAATGGAAACCCTCAACTTTCTTCTGCGCTGATTGAATAATTTTTGTGATCATCTTCTGTTCAATAGGCATATCATCCGGAACGCGCAAAGTTTGCATCACGGACTTGATCCTGTCCCCGGCAAAAATACGCATTAAGTCATCCTCAGTAGACAGATAAAACTGCGATTCGCCGGGATCGCCTTGCCGCCCGGCTCGACCGCGCAACTGATTGTCTATGCGGCGCGACTCGTGGCGCTCGGTGCCAAGCACGAACAACCCCCCGGCTTCGCGGACTTTTTCCGCCTCCTCCGGACTGGGCGGATTGCCGCCAAGTATGATGTCCACGCCGCGGCCGGCCATGTTGGTGGCGAGCGTTACGGCTCCGGCTTTTCCGGCCTGGGCGATAATCTCGCCTTCTCGTTCATGGTTCTTGGCATTCAATATTTCGTGCGGTATGCCCTCGCGCTCCAGATACAACCCTAACGCCTCGTTCTTCTCCACCGAAACCGTGCCGATCAGCGCCGGCTGACCCTTGGCCCGCAACTCTTTAACCATCGCCCCGATGGCTTTGAACTTTCCGTCTTCGGTTCTGTAAATTCTATCTTGTCTATCAGCGCGCCGGCTTGGTTTATTGGGCGGAATAACCACAACCTCCAGTTTATAAATTTTCGCGAATTCTTCCGCCTCGGTCACGGCCGTGCCGGTCATACCCGCCAATTTTTGGTACATGCGAAAATAATTCTGGAAAGTAATGGTAGCCATGGTTTGGCTTTCCCTCTGGATTTCCGCTCCTTCCTTGGCCTCAATCGCCTGATGCAGTCCTTCGCTATAGCGTCGGCCAAACATTTTACGTCCGGTAAATTCATCAACAATAATGATCTCGCCGTTGTCTACGATGTAATCACGGTCTTTTTTAAACAGGGCATGCGCCCGCAGGGCCTGCTCAACATGGTGCACGGTGCGCACCTCTCCTTCGGCATAAATATTACCCAACCCCAGCCACTTCTCCATCTTGGCGATTCCACCCTCGGTAAGCGTGGCCGAACGCATCTTCTCATCAACATTGTAATCTTCATTTTCCTTGAGACGGCGCACCAAATCGGCAAATTGGTAATACATGTCAGCCGCTTTTTCCGCCGGAGCCGAAATAATAAGCGGCGTGCGAGCCTCGTCAATCAATATGGAATCCACCTCGTCCACAATGCCAAAACATAAAGGCCCCTGCGACATTTCTTCAAGATTCAACACCATGTTATCACGCAGATAATCAAACCCGAATTCGTTATTCGTGCCATAAGTTATATCACACCGGTACGCCTCTTGCCTGGAACACGGCTCCAAATATTCATACTCCACCTTAAAGCCCCCCTTCGCGTCCCGCTCTTTATCCGCTTCGCCACCCTCGCTCAAATCAATCTCAGATTTTTGGGATTTGAGATTTGGGATTTGGGATTTTTCCCCATTGTATCTGTATGACAACATCTGTTGCTGAATCACCCCAACCGAGAGTCCCAAAGCATCGTATATCTGTCCCATCCACACAGCATCGCGTTTGGCTAGGTAGTCGTTCACGGTTACAACATGCGCGCCCTTGCCTGTGAGCGCGTTCAGATATACGGGAAGAGTGGCGACCAATGTTTTACCTTCCCCTGTTCGCATCTCGGCAATCTGACCGCGGTTAAGAACAATTCCGCCGATAAGCTGTACGTCAAAATGACGCATCCCTGTGGTGCGTCTTGAGGCTTCACGCGCGACGGCGAACGCCTCGGGTAAAATATCATCCAAGCTTTCGCCTTCGCCGGCTGGCGGATTCAGGCGAGCCCTAAACTCCGCGGTCTTGGCTTTAAGTTCCGCGTCATTCAGAAACTTGATTTGCGGCTCAAGCGCGTTAATTTTATCAACAATTGGACGAATTTCCTTTAAGACCGACCCGTTCGGATCTCCGAAAAACTTTGAAAAAATGGACATAAAAATCAAGCTGTTTAGCTTGATTATCTTAACACAGTACAAGCAAATAATCAAGGAACGCCAGCTGAGTTTAAACAATGTTTTTCAGTAAGATATATGTCACGCAACGCGTGAAGGAGACAATGATATTCTTCGTGTTTGCCCTCTCCAATCTCTTCGCGCTCAATACGCTCAAACTCTTTTAACAATTTTTTCTGCTGATTCTCGTCAAGGTGCATGTCGGCTATCGGATAAAGTATGTTGTCCTCTTTTTCTATGTGCTCCGTCAGAAGATTAATGTAATCACGCGCGTTTTTGGCCAATTCACGGGCGGCGTCTTTCTGACCTTTGGAATACCTCGCCAAAGATTCACTCATTTCCTTCACGTATCCGCGCCCTAAATCATGCTCGGCCAGCATTACTCCGATCGGACCGCCATCTCTCGGCACCCCGGAAAGCTCCATTTCGGGAAACAAAATCTTTTCTTCCTTGGCATGGTGACAGCGGTCGGCAAAAGTCTTAATGAAATCCAATATTTGTTCCAAATGCCGCGCGCTGACTTCTTCTCCCGAATCTAATTTTTCTGAAAATTTCATTAATATCTTCAAACCAACTTTAATCCCCTGATGTTCGTCTTGAAGCTGCTCCGTGGCGCGCATATGAATATTTATTAATGAATATGGTATGATTTAGTATGAGTTGATTATACCATATTCATAAACCGCGCGCAAGAGATAACTATTGCCACTCCTTCGTACTTGTGATAAATTATTAAAACCAAACTATGAAAATCAAGCACAGTCATCGCGTTTTTTTAATATTATTATCTATCATCTTTATAGTCCAGCCGGCTCTAGTTTTTGCATTGCCCGAGACGCCTGCGCGGCAACAGCTGGAGAATGAACTGCAGAATATTGAACGCCAAATCGCGGATTATGAACGACAACTCGCCGGCACGCGCAACCAAAGCCGCACTTTGGCGAATAAAATCTCGCAGCTTAAAACCCAGCAGTCCGCCCTTCGCTTACAGATAAAAGCCACCTCCTTAAAAATTAGCGAACTGGACAACAAATTGTCTTCTACCCAAAGTTCCATTCAAAGAAACTTGGCTAAAGATAAAAAATTCAAAGCCGAACTGGTGGCGCTCCTGAAAATGATGAACGGGGAAAACAAAAAAATCCTGCTCGCTCTGTTCACGCAAGGAGGATTATCCGAAATGCTCACTGAACTAAAAAACTACACCCGGCTCTCGCTGGCTCTTACCGAGCTGGTTGGCCAAACCAAGGCGGTGCGGCGAGAGCTGGAGAAGCAAAGAATTGTGTTTGATAAACAACAGGACGAAGCCGAACATCTCTTGGCCATAAAATCATCCCAACAACAAGAACTGGGAGGAAAACTGCGGGAACAGAATGTTCTTCTTGATGAAACAAAAGGAATTGAAAGAGTTTATCAGAATGTCATCAAAGACAATAAGAAAAAAGCCGCCGAGATTAAAAACAGAATATACGAGCTGATGGGCGTGGGGCGGCAGATTAGTTTTGGCGAAGCTTTAGAAATAGCTCAATGGGTTTCAGGAGAAACTGGCGTACGGCCGGCTTTCTTGCTGGCCGTACTAACTCAAGAATCAAATTTAGGGAAAAACGTTGGCACTTGCAACCGGCCGGGCGATCCGCCGGAAAAGAGTTGGCGGGTGGTCATGAAACCGGAGCGCGACCAAGAACCGTTTTTAAAAATTACCGAGGAACTTGGCCTTAACCCGAACACGACTCCTGTTTCCTGCCCCATGAAAAGAAACGGCCAACAAATTGGCTGGGGCGGCGCTATGGGTCCGGCGCAATTTATACCCTCTACTTGGATGGGATACAAAGACAAAGTTGCCACTCTGACGGGCAGAAGACCGGCCAACCCATGGGATATTCGCGATGCTTTTGCCGCGGCCGGCATAAAACTCAAAGCCGGCGGCGCTAATGGAACCGAACAAGGCGAATGGAACGCGGCCATGCGATATTTCTCCGGCTCCACTAATCCCCGCTTTAAATTTTACGGCGACAACGTCCTGGCAATCGCGAGGCGTTACCAAGAAGATATTAACCAGCTGAACTAGCGCCATCCGCCAAACCGCCGGCTCGGCTTTGAACGATGACGAAATGGACGATCATGCCTCGGAGCGTAGGGTTGCGGAGAACGTTCGCGTCGCGGCGGTAATACCGGCAGGGCAATCACGGGCAAAGATTTGCGGATTAATCTCTCAATGCCGCGGATTTCCACTCTTTCGTTTGGTGTGGCGAATGAGACCGCTTTTCCAAAACTTCCGGCCCGGCCGGTACGGCCGATGCGATGAACATAGTCTTCCAGATTATTCGGCAAATCGTAGTTGATGACTAGAGAAATGTTGCTGACATCAATGCCGCGGGCGGCGATATCAGTGGCCACCAGCACTCGGTACCTGCCTATTTTGAACCCCTGCAAAGCCTCGCGGCGCTGGGCGAGCGAGCGGTTGGAATGAATCTCCGCGGCCGTGTGCCCCATGGCGCGGACCATGGCGGCTATTTTTTTGGCGCCATGCTTTGTACGGGAAAATACAAGTACTGTGCCGCGATTATCCGCTAAAACTTTTTCCAAAAGCTGGGTCTTTTCCTCTTTGCGCGCCACAAATACCTCTTGCTCCACGTTGGCCGCCGGAGTCCCGGCCGGAGCAACTTCAATGCGGAGCGGCAATTTCATATACTTGCCCGCGATCTCGGCTATCTCCTTGGGCATGGTGGCCGAAAACAAAAGCGTCTGGCGTTCGCTTGGCACACCCCCGAGTATCTGCCGAATCTGCGGGATAAATCCGATATCAAACATTCTGTCCGCCTCGTCCAAAACAACCATCTTTACCTGATGAAGAGAATAATTTTTCTGCTGCAAATGATCCATCAAGCGTCCGGGTGTGGCGATAACCACGTGCGGATTGCGGCGCAACATTTGTATCTGCCGGTATTGCGGCGCCCCGCCAATAATAATGGCTGTTCTCAAACCCAGATGGCTCCCCATTTTTCTTAGCACCTCATCCACCTGCTCGGCCAGCTCGCGCGTAGGCAGCAATATCAACCCCTGCCCGCCATAAAGCGCCAGCCGCTGAATCATGGGTACGCCAAACGCTAGAGTCTTGCCCGTCCCTGTTTGCGCGATACCCACCACATCCTTGCCCTCCAGCGCCAAAGGAATGACCTGATGCTGAATCGGAGTGGGCTGATTGAACGCTTGCTTCTCCAAAGAAGCAAGCAATGCCGGCGCGACCCCCAGCTCATTAAAGCCGGTTATCGCCTGTTTATTTTGAGTCATAAATTTAATGCAGGCCCGCCCAGATTCGAACTGGGAACCTCGGTTTTGGAGACCGATGTTTTACCGTTGAAACTACAGGCCTATCTTACTCTTCCAAAAATTGCCGCGAATGAATGTTAATCTTCTATGACAGTTGGCACAACGTACCTTACAAACAGATATTTCTCGTTCAATTGCTTGAAGCGAGTAGCAATTGCGAACCATTTGCGCAATGCCCATAAACTTCCTTCCTTCATGATCAAAATCTAAAACTCTAATATCCTTCTCAGCGCAATCAACACATGGATGTGAATCTAAGTATTTAATAACAAATTTTCTCAACAATATCGTCTGCTTCTTGTTCCAACGACGAGCTTTCATTATATATTTTTTCTTATTTTTAAGATAGTGGCATCTACGGTACGCGGAATGGCAATTCTTGCAAAAAGAGTGGTATCGACCTTTTACTTTATTTTTCCAATTATAACACGATATTTCTTTAGAAAGATTGCATTTAGAACAGACCTTGGTTTTCATACCTCCCTATTTTATCATACGTGGACTCCAAATACAAAGTGTTTTAAAGAACTGTACTACCATTATACTAACCCCCTATAAAAAAGCCCCGCCAGGGCGGGGCCCCAACAACTTACTTTTTACTTTGTTTCCTTATGCACAGTGTGTTTGCCGCAATTTTTGCATAGCTTGGAAAGCTCCAAGCGCGTCTTGCCCAGAATTTTTTTATTCTTTCTGGTAAAATAGTTCAAATTCTTGCACTCCGTGCACTCCAACTTGATCCTAAAATCTCTTTCTGTGGACATAGTAGAAAATGTAAAATGTAAATATCAAAATGTAAAATTATAGGGTCCCTTCGGGACACATTATTTACGAGCCGTTGTCGGGATTTGAACCCGAGACCTACGCCTTACCATGGCGTTGCTCTACCAACTGAGCTACAACGGCGCTGGTGGGCAGGCTAGGATTCGAACCTAGGAAGGCGGAGCCAGCAGATTTACAGTCTGCCCCGTTTGACCGCTTCGGTACCTGCCCTATAAATGTAAAATTATGGAGTCCCTCGGGACGATTTAACTTTCCATTTTGATATTTTAAATTTTACATTTTTTACGAGCCGCCTCAGGGATTTGAACCCTGGACCTACGGTTTACAAAACCGTTGCTCTACCGCTGAGCTAAGGCGGCGCTGAAACAGCGCTTGATTAGCTGGCCCGGCTGGGAACTCGCTCCTCAGATAGAGCGCCTTTGAGCTTAGCTATCCTTTCCTTAAACATATCTAGCTTCTGATTCTCCGCGTTAACGAGCCTTAACTGATTATATCCGCTCTCTGCCAGCTCCTTGTCGTTGCATAGTATAGCAATTTCTACCAATAAGTCAAGATATTTGGGATTCTGGGGCTCCAGCTCCACTGCCTGGAGCACGGCCTCTTTGGCCACGACTGGATGGCCCACCTTGACCAACAGCTCAGCCAAGTGATAAAAACGCGGCGACAGACTGTCATTGACCATCACGGCCCGTTGGTAATACTGAATTGCTTCCTCCAGATCCCCCTGGCTCTCGGCAATCTCGGCCAGCTTAACAAGCACACTATCATCATCGGGCTCCAACTGCAACACAAAGCGATAAGTTTCCCGAGCTTCTTCAATGGAGTTTCTGGCTAAATAAGTATCCGCCAACCCCCGATAGGCAACCGCTGATTTTGGTTCCAATTTAACAGCCGAGATAAATATCTCCTCGGCTTTTTCCGCGCTTCCCAGCTTTAACTGCTGTTCGGCTTTCTGCACTAATTTTTGCGCCTTCTGCTGTCTTTCTTCCGCTGAAAAATTCTGCGCTTCCGACTGTTCCTTAATTGTTTGCTCATGATACCATAACCTTTCAATTTTGCCGATATAAATCCTGAAACGCAACTGAAGAATGCCCCACCACTTTTTAAGCGGCCGCGTGAATTTGGACGCCTTCTCCTTCAGCTCTCCGGCTTGAAGCCGCAGGCGTTTGTTGATAATTTCTTTTTTCTTCCTTGAAGTCTTCTCCTCCGGCAAATTCTGCACATCAAGGTTCGCGAGTCGTGGAAACTTTTTGGCCGCAATAAAAAAAATAACTGCCAGACTTAAAACAATAACCGCGAGAGGAATTAGGTACATAGTAATATTTTGAATTGTATAAAAAACGCGGGTGTCAATTTTATCACGGCCCTGGAGTTACTACTATCTAGCCGAAATAGATGCTGAATTTCTGTCTGCGAATCACAACCGCCCGCAGGCGGCGACCATAGGGAGTTTGAGCTGGCAAAAATTCAGCATCTATGGAGGCGGGGCAAAGGACCTTAAGGATATTATTTACTTTAAATTTTGCAGGGTGCTCGCGAACCGCTTCCAGCTGTCTATCTTTACCGAGGCTATCCCGACGAGCGCTCCGTCTATGTGCGGTTCAACCAGATAGTCGGCGATATTTTCCGGGTTCACGCTTCCGCCGTACAACAAAATTGGATCAACTTCCGGCAACAACCCCCTGACAAATTCGTAAATCATCTCTTGCGTCTCCTCGGCCACCTCCGAATCACAGGCCAAGCCGGTGCCGATTGACCAAACCGGCTCGTAGGCGATTACAAACGGCATTCCTTTTTTCCACGCCAACCCCTCTAGCGCCGCGCGCAGCTGAACTTCAACAGCTTCGTCAGTTTTGTCTGCTTCCCGCTCTTTGTGAGTTTCTCCAACGCAAAGCACGGGAATCATTCCGGAGATTAGCGCGGCTTCCATTTTTTTGCGCGTATCTTGATTGGTTTCTTTAAATACATGACGACGCTCCGAATGCCCGATGAGGGCGTAAGCGCACCCCGCCGATTTATACATATGCGCGGAAACAGCGCCGGTGTACGCTCCTTTTTCCACCCAGTGCTCATCCTGCGCTCCAACCGCGATGCCGGATTTTTTAACTAACTCAAAAACCGATTTAATGGCCAGCGAACCGGGAAATAGCGCCAGGGAAACATTCTTCGGAAAATCCGAAACATGGCTTACCACCGCTTTTGCCATCTCCACGCTCTCCTCATAATCCAAATACATTTTCCAGTTGGCAAAGAGATATATTTTTTTTTGGTCAGGCATAAAATTATATTATCGTCACCTCAACATCTCCACAACTTCCTCCTTCTTCACCGGCCCGATAATGGCTAAGCGCGTTTGGTCTGGGTCAAAAATCTGCCCGGCCAAGCGTTGGATATCGCGGGCGGTGACCTTTTTTAACTTCTTAGCCACCTCTTCCATGGTTTCAATCTTTGACATGAATAAAAACTGTTTGGCAAACCATTCGGCCTGGGTACTGCTGTCTTCGGCCGAAAGCGCCATGCGGCCGATGATATGATCTTTGGCCTCT
>Ga0075989_120_pt1 | contig 10004 bp, 13 predicted proteins | sample RifGroA2_FD_68037 | JGI IMG/M metagenome (GOLD analysis project Ga0075989, IMG submission 68037) | Parcubacteria (Kaiserbacteria) bacterium GW2011_GWA2_49_19
TCTGTGTTGCTTCCAATAAACACATCGTCCTGAAAATATGATTTACCTGCAACGTCTAACAACCTGCCCGGTCCCGTCGTCCCGATGCCGACGTTGCCGCCGTCTTTTACGACAAAAACTGGCGTGGCTGTGTCCAGCAACTGCAAAATGTCACCTGTGCCATCTTGATTCACTTGCATGGAGGGCTGGTCGTCCCCAACATTATCTTGGTCTACTTTGAAAACTGAGTTGTCCGTGCTCGCGCTTGCCAAATCCCTTAAAATCAAAGCGGTATGTCCGGCGGTATTTAATCCCTTTACATGCAACTGCGCCCCCGGCCCGGTCGTCCCGATGCCGACGTTGCCTTGAATTATCATTCCTTCTGACGGTGCGGCGGTTCCAACATAACTAGAACCTAAAGATAAACCAGAATTTGTTAATCTCATTCTTTCTGTCCCGGTTGTTGTTGTATTGTTTGCTGCGGTGAAAAAATTAATACGTCTTGCTGTGTTGTGCGTGGTTTCACCGCCACCAATATTCACCCATGCGTCAGTTGAAGTATCACCTCCTGTTATCAAGGCAATTGGTTCTTCAGCCAGTGTATAGTGTAGTAGACCAATTCTTCCACTCTTGTTTGTTGCATCGCTTGCACTACTTGCCAAAACGATATTTAAGGCGTTTGGGTCTACAATATTAACTTTTCCATTCAAATCTGTGTTGCTTCCAATAAACACATCGTCCTGAAAATATGATTTACCTGCAACGTCTAACAACCTGCCCGGTCCCGTCGTCCCGATGCCGACGTTGCCGCCCCTCCACCGGCATAACCTCCTGCTGCCGTGTATTTCCCCTCCAAAATCATACCACCACCAACACCGGTCGCCATCGCAGTGTCGTCCATGACAGATAAAACGTTGCTTTGATAAGTTGTGTCTCTAGTGCCAATGACTTGTAACTTTGCCCCCGGCGCCGTCGTCCCGATGCCGACGTTGCCGCTGTTTTGAACCAATACCACATCCCCATCATTTTGAATTTCCAATGGGATAATCTGATTACCCTGGTCTGACTCTCGACTGTAAAAAGTAAACGTCCCCCTTGTAGTTGCATCAATGCCATTAGAAATGAAACGCATACCACTTGAATAATCCATTAACCCGTAAGAACCATTAGTGCCTGCGGATGCTCCTGATGTTTGAATACCACCTACAACATGAAGTTTTTCACTTGGTCCCGTCGTCCCGATGCCGACGTTGCCATTTACATACAGTTTTGCAGTTCCGGCACTGGTTGCTCCTATTCCAACATTACCAGATGGGACCATCAGGTCTGTTACATAAGTAGTATTTGGGTATGCATAACTTCCGCCATCAAGCCATAGTCCTCCAGCTCCTCCAACTGCAGCTGAATATGCTTCATTAATTGAGCCAATAACCGTTTCATTGGTGAAATTTGATCTGAAAGTATTAATATCTGATGCAGCTGCAGCAAAGCCAATAGGCGTCATAGTTGTTGCCGCCTTCACATTGGAATCATAGAACTTGACGGTACCGGTGGCCGAAGTTGAAGTTCCCGCGTCCAATACAATATCGCCTGAGTTGTAGGTTTTCAAGGTCAAGTCTGATGAGTTGAATGTTTCCCCTGACGCCACATACAGGGGAGCAGCCGACTTGATATATGAGGCAGTAGGATTGGTAAAAAGCAGATCATAAGCAATTGACACATCGCCTGAAGAGGTGAATGATGTGGGCAGATTGGAAGTGACTGTAGTTTCCGAAACTGAAAAAAGGGATGATGAGTTATCTTTGATATTTAACAGATTGGATGCAGTTCCATTGGCGCCAATATTCAAAGAAAACAGATCACCGGTTGCCGTAGTTGATGAACCTGGCGACCAGTCAAGAGACAGCATATTACCCGATGTTAATCCGGTTGATGTTGAAGTTATTCCTAAAACTGATCCGGATGTGAGGGAGTTGGCTGCAAAAGTAGCTCCGTTGGTAGTAGTGCCTGCTGAAACAACATGATTGAATAAGGTCTTGCGATCCGGCGTCTGATTCCTGGATCAGAATAGGATTAGACCCATCTTCTTCGATACTTTTTCCGCCATTATATGCAGCTTGTAAAGAGGAAGGTCCGGAAGGACCGGTTGGACCTGTTAAGCCTGTGGCTCCAGTAGGCCCTGTTGGGCCTGTTGGACCGGAAATTCCCGTTGGCCCTGTTGGTCCTGTTGGTCCGCTTCTACCGGTCGGACCTGTTGGCCCGCTGATTCCTGTTGGTCCGGTTGGACCGGTTGCTCCGCTTATACCTGTTGGACCAGTCGGACCAGTCGGGCCGCTTCTGCCTGTTGGACCTGTTGGTCCTGTTAAGCCTGTGGCTCCGGTAGGCCCTGTTGGTCCGGTTTGTCCCGATGGTCCGGTTGGACCGGTTGGCCCAGTAAGTCCTGTTGCGCCTGTCGGGCCTGTCGGTCCGGTTACACCTTGAAGTCCTGTTGCGCCTGTTGGTCCGGTTGGCCCGGTCAAACCAGTGGCTCCTGTCGGCCCGGTCGGACCAGTTGGTCCGCTTCTGCCGGTTGGACCTGTTGGTCCGGTCAGTCCGGTTGCGCCTGTTGGCCCTGTGGGCCCTGTTAATCCTGTTGCGCCTGTTGGTCCTGTTGGTCCGCTGATACCGGTTGGTCCAGTAGGACCGCTAATACCAGTAGGACCTGTTGGACCACTGATACCTGTTGGTCCGGTGGGACCGGTTGCTCCGCTTATACCTGTTGGTCCGGTCGGACCTGTTGGTCCGCTTCTTCCGGTTGGCCCGGTAGGGCCTGTAAGTCCGGTAGAACCTGTCGGACCTGTTGGCCCTGTCTGCCCTGAAGGACCGGTTGGTCCGGTTGGTCCTGTTGCTCCACTTATGCCTGTTGGCCCTGTTGGTCCTGTTTGTCCTGAAGGTCCGGTCGGACCGGTTGGACCTAAAAGAGAAGCAGTAGTATTCCAGGTAAGAGTTCCTGCGCCGTTATTAGTCAAAACCGTACTGGCAGCTCCCTGGGAACCAGGCCATGAATAGGTCACGTTGTTTATTTTTATCAAATTTCCCGAACTGTCAACCTGGAATTGTGAAGAAGCTCCAACAGAAAATGTTGCCGAAGGAGCAGTAGTGCCAATACCTACTCTTGAACTAGAAGTATCCAAGTTCAACAAACCCGACTGAATATTTAATGCAGTAGATGAGGTAGCCAATGTCCAAGCCTGAGCTTGAGCCAAAGTGACTCCTCCTGCAGCATCCAGCACAACGTCTCCGTTATTGTATGTTTTCAAAGTCAAATCCGAAGAGCCGAAAGTTTCTCCGGCTTCAATATACAAAGGAGCAGAGGATTTTATATATGAGGCAAACAGATTGGATGCAGTTCCATTGGCGCCAATATTCAATGAAAACAAGTCTCCGGTGCTAGTGGTGCTAGATCCGGGCGACCAGTCAAGCGAAAGCATACTTCCTGTTGTCAAGCCGGTTGAGGTTGAAGTTATTCCCAATACATTGCCTGATGATAATGAATTGGCAGCGATTGTTGCACCGTTTGTAGTAGTGCCGGAGCTGATAATATGAAGAGGTGCTGTTGGCGTGGTTGTTCCAAAGCCAATATATCCCGAATTATTGATAAGCATCAATGAAGAAGCTCCGTTCATGAAATTGATGAAATTTCCTGTCCATGCGCCATTGTCTTTAAATTGAATAAGGTCTTGCGATCCGGCATCTGATTCCTGAATAAGTATTGGGTTGCTGCCGTCTTCTTCAATACTTTTTCCGCCATTATATGCAGCTTGTAAAGAGGAAGGTCCGGAAGGACCGGTTGGACCGGTTGCTCCGCTTATACCTGTTGGTCCTGTTTGGCCAGATGGTCCGGTTGGTCCGGTTGCTCCTGTTGGTCCTGTAATGCCGGTCGGGCCTGTTGGACCGGTTGGTCCGGTAAGTCCTGTTGCTCCGGATGGTCCGGTTGGTCCTTGAGTTCCGCCTGTGCCAGCAGGTCCGGTTGGTCCTGTCGGGCCTGTTAAACCTGTAGCGCCGGTAGGTCCTGTCGGACCAGTTGGCCCGGAAATGCCTGTTGGACCAGTTGGACCTGTTGGTCCAGTCAGTCCTGTTGCGCCTGTTGGCCCGGTCGGACCGGTTAATCCTGTTGAACCTGTTGGTCCTGTCGGTCCTGTCGGTCCGCTTCTACCGGTAGGTCCGGTTGGTCCTGAAAGACCTGTTGGTCCGGTTGGACCTGTTGGACCGGAAATACCTGTTGGCCCGGTCGGCCCTGTCGGTCCGGTTAATCCGGTTGCTCCGGTAGGTCCTGTTGGTCCTGTTTGGCCTGAAGGTCCAGTTGGCCCGGTCGGCCCTGTTGGTCCGGTTAATCCAGTAGCTCCGGTTGGCCCAGTTGGTCCAGTTAGTCCTGTTGCGTGTTTGCCCTGATGGACCCGTAGGACCGGTTAATCCTGTTGAACCTGTTGGTCCTGTCGGTCCTGTCGGTCCGCTGATTCCGGTTGGTCCTGTCGGCCCGGTTGGCCCGGAAATGCCTGTTGGGCCTGTTGGCCCGGTTGGTCCGCTTCTTCCTGATGGGCCTGTTGGTCCTGTAAGTCCTGTTGCGCCTGTTGGGCCGGTTGCGCCTGTTGGACCAGTAACACCTGTTGCTCCAGTGGGACCGGTTGGTCCGGTTTGTCCTGAAGGCCCGGTTGGTCCTGTTGGTCCGCTAATACCTGTTGGTCCTGTTGGACCAATTGAACCTGTAGCTCCCGTCGGTCCTGTTGGGCCTGTTTGGCCTGAAGGTCCAGTAGGTCCTGTTGGTCCAGTAATACCGGTTGCTCCTGTTGGCCCGGTAGGTCCTGTTTGTCCTGAAGGCCCGGTTGGTCCTGTTGGACCTGTTATACCTGTGGATCCTGTTGGACCCGTTGGTCCGCTTCTGCCAGTTGGACCAGTTGGCCCGGAAATTCCGGTTGGGCCTGTTGGTCCTGTTGGCCCGCTTATTCCGGTAGGACCGGTCGGTCCTGTCGGACCGGTAACACCTGTGGCGCCTGTTGGTCCGGTGGGGCCGGTAATACCACTAGGACCAGTAGGTCCTGTCGGCCCTGTTAAACCTGTAGAGCCGGTTGGTCCGGTTGGTCCGCTAATACCCGTTGGTCCTGTTAAACCTGTTGCTCCTGAAGGTCCTGTAGGTCCGGTTGCTCCTTCGGTTCCTGCTGGTCCTGGAGCTCCTGTTGGACCGGTTGGTCCTGTTGGTCCGCTTATTCCGGTTGGTCCTGTTGGTCCGGTTGGACCGGTTGGGCCGCTTCTGCCGGTTGGACCTGTTGGTCCTGTTGCTCCACTGATTCCTGTTGGACCGGTTGGGCCTGTTGGTCCTGTTTGGCCGGAAGGACCGGTTGGACCGGTTGGCCCTGTAATACCGCTTGGCCCGGTCGGACCGGTCGGACCGGTAAGTCCTGTTGCTCCGGTTGGCCCTGTTGGTCCGCTTACTCCGGTTGGTCCTGTTGGTCCGGTAACTCCGGTTGCGCCGGTTGGTCCTGTTGGCCCTGTCTGTCCTGAAGGTCCTGTTGGCCCTGTTGCTCCGCTAATGCCTGTCGGACCGGTCGGTCCTGTCGGACCACTTATACCAGTTGGCCCAGTGGGACCTGTGGCTCCGCTTATACCGGTTGGTCCGGTTGGTCCTGTTTGGCCGGAAGGACCGGTTGGGCCTGTTGAACCTGTTGGTCCGCTTAATCCAGTTGGTCCTGTCGGCCCGGTTGGTCCTGTAATACCGGTTGCGCCGGTTGGTCCTGTTGGCCCGGTTTGTCCTGAAGGTCCGGTTGGTCCTGTTGGACCAGTTAATCCTGTGGATCCTGTTGGACCTGTTGGTCCACTTCTTCCGGTTGGTCCAGTAGGTCCGGTAATGCCAGTGGCACCTGTCGGTCCGGTTGGACCTGTTTGCCCCGAAGGTCCTGTTGGTCCTGTTGGTCCGGTCAATCCGGTTGCTCCTGTAGGTCCGGTTGGTCCTGTCGGCCCCGTAATACCGGTTGCGCCGGTTGGACCTGTTGGACCTGTTTGCCCCGAAGGTCCGGTTGGGCCGGTTGGTCCTGTTGCTCCACTGATTCCTGTTGGTCCGGTTGGACCGGTTGGGCCGGTTTGGCCAGAAGGTCCTGTTGGCCCGGTTGGACCGCTAATTCCAGTTGGACCGGTTGGGCCGCTGATTCCGGTTGGTCCGGTTGGCCCTGTTACTCCTGCGCCACCGCTTGCTCCTGTCATATCATTCCAAACAGTGCCGTTGCAGTAATAGAATTTATTATTGTTTCCGTCATAATAAATTTTTCCGGCAGCAGAAGCATTACATGTTCCGGCATAAGCCAAAGCATTTGGAGCCAAAGCTAAAGTTCCGGAAATAGTAGCATTACCAAGAACATCCAATTTTTCCGCCGGAGAAGTCCTTCCTCCTATTCCCACACTGCCTGCAAAAGTACCGGACGTAGATGTAAGTCCAGGATCAATATAATAATTTGTATCATCCGCATCAATAAATTTAGTTGCCTGGATTTCTCCTGCCACAGTAAGTTCTTCGGCTGGTGTGGTGGTGCCGATTCCTACATTGCCGTTCATCACGGCTAATCCGGCTGTTCCCGGGCTGGTAGTGCCAATGCCCACATTACCGCCGTTATCAACATAAATTCTGGTGTTGGTGTCGGTTGTGCCGCCTGTTCTTAATTTCAAATTTCCGCTTTCGGTTGCCTGGATAACCACATCTCCGGCCCCGGCCGATTGGATGGTAACTGCATTGGCGCTGGTTAATGCAAAAGTAGCCGAAGCAAAAGTGGATCTAATATTGGGCGTGGCAGCAGCCACTAGCAGATCACCCACGTTATTGATATACGGAACTGAATTGATTGTACTGCCCGGAGGAAAGCCCTGAAGCGTTTCCGCGTTGATTGCATATCCCACGTTCGCAATTTGTTGCCTTGGGGTCATTTCGGAATCAGAACCTATTGTGACTCCTAAATATACATTAGGGTTTTCCGAAAATATATTGGCGTTTGGTTCTGTGCCGCAGACATCTTGCGGGGAAGACGGCGAATATCCTGATCCGCCTATTAATACATTAAATATACCGTCCTGGTCAGGTGTGATAGCGCACTTGGGCGCATCAGGCGATTCATACAAACAGTCTTCTCCAACCTGTCCGGTGCAGGTTCCTTCTGTGCCGCCACTGCCTGTTTTCCACAATTTAAATTGCACGTTCGTAGAAGTTACTATCGGATTTCCTAAAGTATCGGTTAACCGGCCTTGGAAAGAAAGCAGTCTGCCCCCGCGCGTTAGGGAAGTGGGATAAGCCAGGGGAGTTGCAGGTTTTAAAAAGAACTGCGTATACATTCCGGCTCCGAGAATTGACATGAAAACAAGAAGGATAATTAAACCAACATAGTGGTGAATACCAAGATTAGTATTCTGTATACTGTATTCAGTATTTGGTATTTTTACTTGTAATTTGTTATTTGGAATTTGTGATTTGTAGTTTAATAAGGGTATTCTTTTTAAAACTCCAAAAATAAAAGATTTTATTTTATATGTCTGCAAATTAAATTTAATATGTACTTCTCCGGCAAAGCCTTCGGTTTTTTTCTCACCGCTATAATTTGCTTTTTCAAAATCTTCAATATTGGGTTTACCTGTCTCAACTTTAGTAAAGTGGGGCTCATACACAGTCCTTACATTTCTATTATCAAACTCTTTCCTGTTAGCCTCGTTTAGTCTTTCTATGTTGTTGGCAATCTCTTCTTTTATCTGCTTAAATGCCTTATTGTCTATGTATCCCTTCTGGAAAGCCCATTCGACAAACTTATCCACAGAGCTAAGTTTTTGAAGCACAGAAGAAGCCGGCTCTCCACGTTCGTGGAGTTTTTGCACATAGCTTCGGATTGTATTAACGGTTATTTTATTCATAAATTCCTTTATTTCCCTTTAAATTCCTTTAACGTTTCATTCCTCCCAGCCTTAACTTGAGATCTTCCTGTTTATTTTCTAATGATTGCACAAGCCGTCGTAGCAGCCAGTCGGTCTTATTAATGAGTTCCATAAAGATTTCGTATGTTAAATCACTTCCCTTAATATCCTTTAAATTCCTATAAACTCCCTTAGATTCCCTTAATTTAAACTCCGGGAATCTAGAGGAATTTAGGGGATTCCTACACCAGTCATTCCATGCTTTTAGGTCAATTCCAAGACCGGAAACAGAACTGCCAAGCTGATATGTCAGAAATTTATCTTCGCCGCAGTCCCTTATATCTCCCTTAACTTCCTCCAAACTGCCTTGACTGTAGCCGATAAACTGGATATATTCTCCGGTCGTGGATCTTTTAAATCCTTCTTCGATATTTCGTACTACGCTTCGGATCGCATCGTCCATCTGTGCTTTTCGCCTGTATTCTGATTTGGGAAAACTGTTTGTCAGGCAACGAACCAATATCCGCAATAAAGCGCTATTGCTCCAAGCCGTTAGGAATCGGTAACCGGTCGGGTCTTTCCACGACCGTGAGTCGGCCTGTGGTTTGCCCGCCTGCTCCAGCTCCCGCAATGTCTTTTTGATTAATTCCTCGCCTACTGTGTCTGTCATAATTTTTTTTCCCTTAAATTCCTCTAAATTCCCTTAAACTCCTTTTTCCCTTACTCCCTTACACTCCTTTAATTTCCTCTAAATTCCCTTAACTTGCTCTAATTCCTTCTCTTTCATATCCCCTTAATTTTTCCCCTAGGTTCCTTTAATCCATTTCGCTTCCCCTTCCTTTAATTTCCTCTAAATCCCCTTAATTCTTTACGGACTACCGGAACTTGGGCCAAAACGTATACTTGATCCTTGGTTATACAGTTGCCCAACTTGTAACGAGGTTAATGCATAGTTATAAATCCGGACGCCTGCCTCGTAGACGCGCAAGCGTTCTATGGGGTCGTCGATTTGACAATTTCTATTTTTCTGTGTTATGTTGAACTTATGGCCAAGCAAAAAACAGTTATATTTATTGATGGATCCAATACGTATTTTGCTCAAAAGAAATCCGGTTTTTGGTTGGATTGGGTCAAAGTAAAGCATTTTTTCGAGAAACAATACAAAGTGCTGGAATATTGTTATTATGTTGGGCTTCGGGAAAATGACAAAGGAATGGATAATTTTTTGCATAAATTGGAGAAAATTGGATTCAAAGTTATTACAAAACCGGTAAAAATAATTCTTAATGAAAGAGGAGAAAGATTGGAAAAAGCCAATTTTGATGTGGAAATGACAGCGGACATACTTTTGTATCCGCGGAAGTTCGATACATGGATCTTGTTTTCCGGCGACAGCGATTTTGCCTATCTTAATAACATACTGAAAAAGCTTAATAAATCGATGATGATATTTTCTACACGAAGAACGCTTGCATGGGAACTGAAGCTTAAAACTCGATATTATTTTTTTGATGAAATCAAAGACTTGACAAAACATAAAAGATTTATTAAACTTTAGATAGTTTTCGGAACCGCACCGTAAGGTGCGGGTTTTTTTAGTCTGGATTCCCGTCTTCACAGGAACGACCTGATTTCCTATCTTTCCTTTATTGCTTGTTATATTTCCCATATTGTTTACGGACTACCAGAACTTGGGCCAAAGCCCGTTAACAGTAGGAATCGTTTTAATCGATTCCTTAAATATTTTTTACCAGGTCCTGATTTAAGAAATTTTTCCCTTGCATAAGAGTCGTCTTTATCGATACAGGCTTCATAGTAAATTAATTCAAATGGTCCACGACCTTTTGTTGAAAAATTTCTTCCAGTATTGTGTTCGTTAAAACGATTCCGTAGATCGCCCGTATGTCCGGTATACCATCGGTTGTCTTTTTTACTTCGTAGTAAATAGGTGTAATACATAGTTTTTTTACCCCGTTACAAGTTAGTACGGGAAATTTTTATATTTGTTTTTTTAATTTTTATAAATAACTTAATTTGCATACTTATAACGGGGTTACGGCGATCCTGTTAACGGGCCAAACCTAACCGCTCCGCCCTGGTTATAT
>Ga0075989_116_pt1 | contig 9989 bp, 9 predicted proteins | sample RifGroA2_FD_68037 | JGI IMG/M metagenome (GOLD analysis project Ga0075989, IMG submission 68037) | Parcubacteria (Kaiserbacteria) bacterium GW2011_GWA2_49_19
AGATTGCGATTCCGGTTTTTAACATAACAGCACGGCCTTGTGGCCGTGCTGTTATTGTATCGTGGTTTAAGTTTTTTGTATTTCGTAATTTGGGGTAAGTAGTAACTCTCCACACCTCTTGTTCTCCCTTTACTAAAGGGAGCAGACGAAGTCGAGGGATTTTGAAAATCCTCCGGTCTCGAAGACTCAACCACCTCCTTTAGGAAAGGAGGAATTAAGCCATTCTTCGGGAGGTGTGGAGAGTTACAGTAAGTAATTACGGTCGTAACTACTTACTAACCTTTGCGGGTGGAAGTAAGCGCAAACCAAAGAAAAAAGCGAGGGGTATCCTCGCTTGTGGGTTCACTTTCCGGCTTTTTCAAGCAAGTCGTGAAAAATCTCACCAAACCGCTCGCCTTCCCTCAATCTCGTAAGTTCGTTTTCCAATGAATCGGCTTGAAGGTCGCAGCGCCAGCTAAAAGCCCTCGCCATCTGCAAAATCGCTCCCGGAGATTTTAGAAGCGACTCGGCCAGGCAGTCATCGGAAAGCGGGTCAACAAGGTAGAAAGCTTGTTGAAGTTCCGGCGACGGATTCTTTTCCTGACCATCCCTCAGTGAAAATGTTCTGGTCAAAGCAAACCACTGGCATTCCAAACTCACGATGAGCCATTGGTCTTGACCGCATTTTATTACGTCGCTTCCCAAAAGACCTGAAGCTATGTTTTTGATTGGAAAGAGGGAGTCTGTGCTCAAACACGCCAGAAGCATGCATCTGAAGTTGGGAGGTGCGGACATACCGTTAAAGGTAACCGTATTCGGAACGACGCTTCCGCTTGGAACGTGGAACGGTGCAACCTCTCCCAACACATAGTGGATTCCGCGAGTCGCGGGAGACATGAGATGTTCAAATGCGGGCTTGAATGCCTCCCGCATGCCGTGTGCCATGAGAAGCAGGCTTCCCTTTGGGATTTTGTCTACCGGGGTCACCAACTGTAACAGAGCGTACGCCGACAAGAATGGATTCATTGAGTCCTCACTTTCATTTTTTACGTCAAAACGGATTTTTATTGTTCTGCCCATAACCAACTTAGACACTATCATCTGGTTATAAAAATGCAAGAAGCGGGGCAACTTCGTTGCCCCGCCGTCTTTTCCTATCCCAAACTTTCCACTTTATAAACTTTATACCTTTCAACTCTCAGTAATCCGCCCGTGGCGGATTAGTGCCAGCCTTTTGCCTCGAGCCCCTTGCGTGCCGCATCCTGCTCCGCCTCCTGTTTGGATTTACCGTCGCCTACCGCGATTCGCTCGCGGCCGATTTCCACCGCTACGGTAAAATGCTTGTCGTGGTCGGGACCGGTCTCTTTGAGTACCGTGTATGAAGGCGTTACGCCGTCAATTTCCTGAGCTTTTTCTTGAAAAAAACTTTTGGCGTCGAGCCAGCTCTTTTTAGCTACTATATCATCAATGAGCGACAGAACGTATTTTTTGATAAACGTTTCGGTAACTGGCAATCCTTGGTCAAGAAACAACGCACCAATAAACGCTTCCATTGTATTGGCCAAAATATATTGACGGGCACGACCAACATCTTTCGTCTCACCGCGAGAAAGGAGTAAAAATTCGTTCATACCTAGCTTCGCCGCCACGTCCGCAAGCGTCACGGCGTTTACCAAAGCCGAGCGGTACGAGGTCAAATCCCCTTCCGTCTTATCGGGATATTTGTTGTACAAAAAATGAGTGGAGATAAGCTCAAGCACGGCATCACCTAAAAATTCCAACCGTTCGTTGTGTTCAAGCGAACCCTTTCGATTTTCGTTGATAAAAGAACGGTGCGTAAACGCCGTTTGAAGTAAACTTTTATTCTTGAAATAGATACCGAGCTGGTCTTCGAATTTGCTAAAGTCCATAGATGAACATACGAAAATACGAATTTTACGAAACAACGAAATGATACGAAAATTTCTGACACTCTTAAAGTTTTCGTATACGTTCGTATATTCGTCCCATTTCGTATGTTCGTATAATTACTTTCCCAATAAAATGTTGACCGCCTTTGTGACTATGGGCAGTATATCGTTGTAAATGTTAAGTGATACGATATCCGCCATCTTAAACCACCGCGCGTCGTCGAGCCCCCCCGACGAACCGAGTTTCAAATTATCAAACTTGCCCTCGGCCAAAAAATAATTAACTTGCTTTCTGATTTTGCCTTTTTCGGGGTCGGACGCCACATATTCGTTGTTACCCAAAGGCTCTTTGATTACTACATCAATACCAAGCTCTTCTTTAACCTTGCGAACAGTGCCGTCTTCCACTTTTTCCTCCTCTTCAATCTTACCCTTGGACAACGTCCAGTGGCCGAAAATGTCGTGGACAAAAGCGAGATACACATCGGCTCCGTCACGAGCGTACACTACCGCCCCGCAGAGTTTGAAAATCGGCATCTTCTCGAAGGGCACTTCGACTTTGCGCTTGCCCTTCTTCGATACGGCATCTTTACCCGGCTCACCCAATTCTTTGTAAACACTACCCAGCACACCGTTCACGAATTTGCCGCTGTTCTCACCACCATACGTTTTGGCAAGTTCAATGGCCTCGTTAATCGCCACCTTTTCCGGCACCTCACCTTTATCAGCGAAAAGAAGTTCGTAGAGACCGATACGCAAAATGTTCCGGTCGACAATCGAAATTTTATCGAGCGGCCAGTCGGGAGCGGCCTTCTCGATAATCGTATCTATGTCCTTACGCTTCTCCACAATAGAGCGGAGGAGCTCTTTCATGAAATGCAAATCGGTCATGCCCGGAGCAAATTCCGCCACGTCACGCTCAAGTACTCCCTCCAAGTCGTCAGTCGGTCGGCGACCGTTAAAATCCCACTCGAAGAGTGTTTGTAGAACTGTTGATCTTGCAAGGTGCCTATTTGCCATTTTCAAATAGAATTATGAGTCAAGAATCACGAATTAAGCGAACAGCACCCGTATGCCAATCCTTTAATTCCTAATTCTTAACCCCTGATTCCGCCTTCGTAGCCTTCGCCTTCTTAGCCTTCTTCTCAACTTTGGCCAAAACATTCAGAACCTGAACGCCTTTGTACTTGCCGCAGGTAGCGCACACACGATGCCTCAAGTGCGACGCTCCGCAATCTTTACATGCGGAAAAACGAGGCCCCTTCAAAGCGAAGTGTCCCCGACGATTACCCCTATGAGACCGATTGGCGCGCATTCGTACTACCATAGTTTGAAATCCTACACTATTTTAAAAGTTTTGCAACCAACAATGGATTTTAAAAAACTCTTCCGGTGAACCGGCGAGAGACCGTGATTCTCCAGCTTTTTGTAATGCTCCTTAGTGCCATAGCCCTTGTGAATTTCGAAACCGTACATAGGGTATTTTTTACCCAACCTTCGCATTAAACGGTCACGAGAAACCTTGGCCGCTATACTCGCAAGCGCAATAACGGCCTCCTTTTCATCACCCTTGATGATGGTGCTTTGAAACACAAATTCTTCCGGCGCCTTGAGACCGCCGTCCAAAAGAACCCGACAGTCAGACGACTTCACGTTAATGGTCGTCAAAGACCTCGCAAGTGCTCTGCGTATAGCGAAAGATATTCCCTTACGGTCAATGACCGACGCGCTCGCAAAAGACACGGCATACGATATTCTCCCCAGTTTTTTCTGAGCAGCCATATCTCTGAAAACCATTTCCCGTGACGCAGCCGTCATTTTTTTTGAGTCTCGAATCTTACCGCCCTGAAAAAACCCCAATAACCGATGCTTCTCGGACTCGGCTATTGAAAAAACGGCAACCGCGACCGGTCCGGCGAGCGGTCCGCGACCGGCTTCGTCTACACCAACCAAAAAACCGTTCATGGGAAAACAACAAAAAGGTTATCTTTTAACGGAGGCGTTTTGCTTGGCCGCTTTCATCAAAACTACATTTTGGTTCTGAGGAGGCGGTTTAATAGCAATAGTTTTATAAAAAACCATAATAGCAATTATAAAAGCGCATACTGCCACACCGATTAATACGTAATTGGCTTGCTCTTCGGTTTTAACCACGCCTATTTTAAGCAAAAACTTAACCAAGACCGATGTATCTTTTTGCACCGCGTCAAACCGCCCTCCCACGTAATTACCTTCTTCAAATTGAACGTTGGACATGATTTTGATGAAAAAACTGAATACAGTAAATTTTATAGTATAATCACCATATATGCCAGCGAAATTCTCACATTTGCACACACATAGTCACTACAGTCTTTTGGCGGCCCTGCCGAAAATCGATGAATTGGTGGCTAAAGCCAAGGCCGAGGGTATGGACGCGCTCGCACTCACGGATAACGGCAATATGTACGGGGCCATTGAGTTTTACAAAGAATGCAAGAACGCCGGCATCAAACCGATTTTGGGTGTTGACGCTTATGTCGCCCTACGGAGCCGTCACGATAAACAAGCGGGAGTCGATAACCGGCGAACGCGTCTGGTGCTTCTTGCCAAAAACCTCCCGGGTTATAAAAATCTAATAAAGCTGGTTACCGCGGCCCACCTTGAGGGGTTCTACTACAAACCTCGCGTTGACGTCGAACTTCTGGAAAAATATTCGGAGGGTTTACTCGCGATTTCCCCCTCTTTAAACGGCCCCGTCTCTTCAGCGCTCAAAAACGCCGACCAAGCAAAAGCGCTTGAACAGGCTACTTGGTACAAAAAAATCTTCGGTGAAGAAAATTTTTTTCTGGAAATTACTCACCACCCGGAAATCGAGGGCCACGAGAAAAACATGAAGGCACTCCGAGAATTCGCCGCTGAAAGTCGAACACCTCTTATGGCGTCGCACGACGTTTACTACATTTCACCGGACGACAAAAAGGCCCGTGATACTCTGACCCTGGTCAACTCAAACGCCGAACTGTCCGAACGCGCGAGTGGCGCGGAAGATAACGGGGATTTTTCTTTCATCGGCGACGCGCAAGCCAAAAAGAACTTCAAAAATCTGCCCGAGGCGCTCGCCAATACGGAGAAAATAGCGGAAATGTGCAACGTCGAAATCAATCTGGGACAATGGGTTTTTCCCGACTACAAAACTTCATCCGGCAAAACACTTGATGAAGAACTCCGGAATCTGGCGTATGAAGGCCTAAAAACCCGGGCGCTAACGGAAACACCTGAAATTACAGAACGTATTGAATATGAACTGAAAGTTATACGCGACAAAGGCTACGCGCCGTATTTTCTCGTCGTGTCCGACTTACTCCGCCACGCCCGACAGGAAAAAATTCTTTCAACTACCAGAGGTTCGGCCGCCGGCTCCTTAGTTTCCTATCTAACCTACATCAGCACCATGAATCCGGTTGAATACAAACTACCGTTCGAACGTTTTCTCAATCCGGAAAGGCCCAGCGCACCCGATATCGATATGGATATCGCGGACAACCGACGCGACGAACTTATCGCCTACGCTCGACAAAAATACGGCACCGACAAGGTGGCACAAGTGGGAACGTTCGGCACCATGATGGCGCGTGGCAGCGTGCGTGATGTCGCCCGCGCCCTAGGACACTCATACAGCTTAAGTGACCGCATCGCCAAATTAATCCCGATGGGTTCCCAAGGTTTCCCCATGTCGATTGACCGCGCGATTGAAATGGTGCCGGAACTAAAAACAGCATACAAAGAGGAAGCCGAAGTTAAGGAAATAGTCGACCTCGCTAAAAAAATCGAAGGGTGCGCGCGACACATTTCCGTCCACGCGGCGGGCGTGGTTATTTCACCAACACCGCTGACCGACTTTACCCCCCTCCAGTTCGACCCCAAGGGAGAGGGAAAAATCATTACTCAATACGACATGTACGTCATGGAAGACGTGGGGCTTTTAAAACTGGACTTTCTCGGCATAAAAAATCTTTCCATCCTCGCGGACTCGGTGTTACTAGCCAAAAAACTCGAGAATGTCGATATTGATATTGAGAACGTACCGCTTGACGACAAGAAAACTTTCGCCATGCTTGCTCTCGGCGTTACCGGAGGCCTTTTCCAATTAAACGGCAGTGGTATGACGCGGTATCTCAAGGACCTCCGTCCGTCCTCCATTCACGACATCAATGCTATGGTGGCGCTGTATCGTCCGGGACCCATGGAATCCATTCCTCAATATATAGAACGTAAACACAACTCCGCGCTCATCAAGTACCTCGACCCGCGCATGAAAAGTATCCTTAGTGCTTCATACGGAGTCATCACCTATCAAGACGACATCATGCTTATCGCCATTGAGCTCGCGGGCTATTCATGGCTTGAGGCGGACAAACTGCGCAAAGCCATGGGTAAAAAAATTCCGGCGGAAATGGAAGCGCAAAAAGAAAAACTCTTAAAGGGTCTCGCGGCGAAAGGTATGACGGAAAAAAAGGCGGAGGAATTGTGGAAGCTGATTGAACCTTTCGCCGCCTACGGTTTCAATAAAGCTCACGCCGCGAGCTACGGCAAAGTGGCCTACCAGACGGCCTACATGAAGGCCAACTTCCCCGCTATCTACATGTCGGCCGTGCTTACGGCAGATTCGGGCGACGTGGAAAAAATCGCCGAAATTATCGGCGAGTGCAAGCGAATGGAGATTCCAGTGCTCTCCCCCTCGATTAACGAGAGTTTTTCGGGTTTTACCGTAGTGAAGCCACTGTCCTCTGACTTGCCAACTTCCGAACTTCCGAACTTACAAACTAAAATCCGATTCGGATTAACCACGATTAAAAATTTCGGCGAGGGCATCGCGGACGCGATTATCGCGGAACGCAAAAAGAACGGCCAATTCAAATCGCTCACCGACTTTCTCGACAGAATTAACAATAGAAATTTGAACAAAAAGTCGCTTGAAGCGCTCATAAAAGCCGGAGCTATGGACGAATTCGGGGAGCGAGGCGTGATGCTTGCCAACATGGAAAATCTTCTCGCCTACAACAAGGAAAAAGCCGCGGCTCCGGAAAATCAAGATTCGCTTTTTGGCAGCCTTGCCTCAACCGGCTCGGCCGCCGACATCACGCTCGCACCCGCTCCGGCCGCCTCCCAAACCGAAAAACTTATTTGGGAAAAAGAACTTTTGGGTCTCTACATTTCCGGCCACCCTCTCGACAAATTTAAAAGTGTTTTGGAAAAACGCGAAGTCACCATAACCAAAGTTAAAACGGAATTCAAGGAGGGCATGATTGTCGTCGTTGGGGGCATCATTGAAGAAGCCAAGCCGATTATCACGAAAAAGAATGACCAGATGATGTTTGTCCGCCTCGCTGACCTTACCGGCACGATTGAAGTGGTGGTGTTCCCCCGCGTATTTGAAGAATTCAAAAAATTTCTTATTGCCGAAAAATGCGTTATTATCAAAGGGAAAATTTCTAATCGCAACGACGAAATCAGCTTGATTGCCGAAAAAGTGAAAGAGTTGGCGTAACTGCTTTATAGCGTACAGGACGCGACAGTTGCTGTCGCGTCCTGTACGCTACAAGAAAAAACCGGCTCCTTTCGGAAACCGGAGTCAAAAACAAAACTTTAGGAAAGAACTTCGCGGACATCCGCTATGTCCGGGTGCGTTTGACTGCCACCATCAATCACCACCCGCCTCGCGGCCGCATAAGCTGCATATCTGGCCTCAGCCAAGCCAAGAATCGCCGAGGAATTATCCACCCACGCTGTCATTCCAAGCACCCTCCCTCCGGTTGTTACAAGCTCCCCGCCATCGTTTAAGCCGGCACCGGCATAAAAAGCCTTGAAACGGAAGCCACGGAGTCTCTCCAACCCGCTAATCCTTTTTCCAAGAACGGGATTTTTCGGATAACCCGGTGCCATAACCACCACGCAAACAGCAGCTCGGTTGTGGTGAATCTCAAGAGGAACTTCATCCAATCTTCCCGTTGCGGCCGCATAGAGAAGTTCCACGAAGTCGGTCTTGATTCTTGGCACGATCACTTGGGTTTCGGGGTCACCGAAACGCACGTTGAACTCAAGGATTTTCGCACCTGCTTTGGTAAGCATGAGACCAACGTAGAGAATCCCCTTAAACACCATGCCTTCGTAGGCGCAACCCTTGAGGAATGGGCTCATGACATCGAGTGCTATTACTTCGGCTTCCTCGTGCGACACCTTTGCGTGAGGGGAATAAGAACCGGTACCCCCAGTTTGCTCTCCATTGAGAAGCTTGTAATCCTGTGCCGTGGGCAGAACCCCCCACGTTTTGCCATCGCAGATAATTTGAAGTGAAAGTTCTTCGCCCTCCAAAAATTCCTGAATGACAATTTTCTTACCCGCCTCGCCCAAAACATTTTTGACAAGGAGGTCATCAATCGCCGCGTAAGCCGCTTCAAGAGATTTGCAAACAAGGGCTCCTTTGCCACCGCACAAACCATCGGCCTTAACTACGCAACGTCCCCCAAGCTTTCTGGCAAAAGCTTTTGCCGCCTCCGGATCGTCAAAACACTCCCCTTCGGCGAATGGCACACCGTGTCGCGCCGCAAATTCTTGAGTGGAACACTTTGAGCCTTCAAAGCGGGCCTCGGCTTTGTTTGGACCAAAGTAACTAAGCCCCGCCGCTTCGAAAATATCCCCCGCTCCTAAAACCAGAGGCAACTCTGGGCCAAAAACCGTAAGACCGACACCGTGCTGTTTCGCGAAATCACGCTGGCCCAGAATATTCCTGGCAGAAAGGTTAGACATGCAGGTTACCCGATTGCCGTTTCGGACGAGCACTTCCTCCGCAATACCAGGACTCCCTGGTCCGCACCAAATTTTCCCGACATGAGGGGACTGGGCAAGTTTCCACACGAGTGCGTGCTCACGACCGCCACTACCAATAACTAACACTCCTAAATCCTCGACGTTTATCATACCAACCTCATTCTTCGTTGTTTGACCGCATTTCGAATGCCAAGAGCTACTTGGCACAATTCCAATAAACAGCTTACTTGGTTAAAAGATCTTGTCAAAAAATACCGAAAAAGCCTGCATTCGCACATTCGTGAGAATTAGAGAATGACACTTTAGTCTTTTTATTTTTTAGTCGTTGATTATATAAATATCCTGATTGTACTCCCCTGTCCCGATAAATTCCGCTTCGCCGCGTAAAATCTTTTCAAACGGCTCGCAGGCAAAACAGCCCTTTTCACCACGTGGACAGAGAAATTCTTTTTTCTCCCGCGCGGCTTTGACTTTGCGGGCAACCTCCAATACGGCGGCGCGGCCCGCTTCAAGGTCCGACAGTTCAACCGGTGTCGGCACATCATCTCGGTCGAGATACCAATACGCCGCGCCGGCAAGCGGGCGGTTCTGGCAATTTTTCAGCAACAAGTGGTAAATCGGGAGTTGGAGAGATTCACCACTTTCGTCGTGTTTGCCGGTTTTGAAATCAAGCAGACGCACCGCGTCGTGTTCTCGCACACCCGCCTGCGCAGGCAGGTACTCAAGCCAATCGATTTTGCCACACAAAATTATGTTATCAGCTTCGGAAAGATAAAAATTCGGCGGCATGTCGTTTACTCCGGCCCTGATGCGAACGGTTTTGTTCTTGAGGGGTCCCGGATTTTTCATCACGCGCTCAATCATGCTCCTGCCGCGGGCTTTCGCCCCTTCTTCTTCGGCCATGCTTTTAAAACCTCCGCGCTTACCGGATACTTTCTCCCACGCCTTATCAAAATCACCGAGTAACGGCCTGTTGAAACGCTCTTCCGCTTTAAAATTAGCCAGTCCCTCCATAATCTCGTGAACAATCTGCCCCAAAGCCAGCGCGGGATTAATGATGTTTATTTTTTTGCCGGTCTTGGGATTTTTGTAGACATTGTGCAGAAAATATGCCCGCGGGCATTTCAAAAAATCCCCCATTGAGGAGTGCGACACCCAGACTGCGCTGTATTTGTCTACCGCCATGAAAATAATCAAAAACCCTGCGGCAGAGACCGCAGGGTATGCCTCGTCTCATGCCTAAGTAGTAATAGTGAGAGTTTACCATAGCTTGAGAGTTTCCACATCGCG
>Ga0075989_115_pt1 | contig 7958 bp, 9 predicted proteins | sample RifGroA2_FD_68037 | JGI IMG/M metagenome (GOLD analysis project Ga0075989, IMG submission 68037) | Parcubacteria (Kaiserbacteria) bacterium GW2011_GWA2_49_19
GGGCTGCGGGACTTGGATTCGAACCAAGGTGACGACTTTCAGAGAGTCGCATCCTACCACTAGATGATCCCGCAATTACTGACTGATGGTTTTCAACCCGTTGAGAATACTTGAAAAACGGGCATTATTCAACCGGACATGTCCTTCGGTCAGTTTCTAAATAGACAGGAATTTCTTTGATTGATTTCACGCCTTCAGTTCCGAAAACGACACGCAGTAGGAGTCCGCGCCGTACATCATCGCTGAAATATTGGTCAAAGATGAAATTGCCGAGCGAATAATAGATGTGCTTGCCGTTGTAAATCTCGTGTTCTTGTACCACATGCGGATGCGAGCCGATGACGATTTCCGCACCGGCATCTATAAAACTATGGGCTAATTCGCGCGAATATGCCGATGAAGTGGTCGCGTATTCCTCGCCCCAGTGCGTGTAGACGATTGGGATGTATCCGCGCGCGCGCGTTTTCTGTATCGATTCCACCGTCGTCGAAGACATACCAACATACTCAAGTATGTTGGTATGTTCTGTGGGAGCAAATTCGTTGTAGTTAATGAATGCAAAAATAATCGGAGAAAAAGCATGCTCTAAATATACCGAGTGGTGAATTGGGTCGCCAAAATACCAAACACCCGCATTTTCCAATTCGCTTATCGTAGAGCGAACACCTGCCGTACCAAAATTCAGAATGTGATTGTTGCCGAGATTTACGATGCGGACTTTGTGTTTGTACAAAAGCCCCGCCGTAGCGGGAGGAAAAGTAAACGTGTAATTGAACTCGCCGCCGGGAGTTGAAGTGGCGCTTACAGAAGCGTGGTTGGTTATCGGCCCCTCGAGATTCGCGACAATCAAGTCAGAGCTTTTAAGAGTCTCATCAATGCAGGAAAAAATAAAATTACCTCCTTTTACGTCTACTGCTTTCCGAACAGAGCGGTCAAACATAATGTCGCCTCCAAAAATAATCGTCGCTTGTTTTGACCTCTCCGGCCACAAATAGTTATTGTCCGATGGCTCACGCATCGCGTATTTCTCTGCCGCGATATAAAGAAACAATGCAGCGACAAGCGTAAAAACAAGCGCTACTGCGTATTTTAAACGCGACATCTATTCAATGATTCCGGCTAGAGAGTGCGGTTTTCCTTCCATTATTGAAGCGTTTGTAATACGGGTAAATTTGGCCTTTTTGTGAAATTCCTTGAGATTGCGCGCGCCGACGTAGCCCATTCCGACTTGTACGCCGGAAATAAGGGTGGCTACCACGTCCGCGACAGGACCCTTGTAGGGCACCAATGCTTCTACGCCTTCCGGCACGGCCTTGCGGCCGTGCGTAAAATAACGCTCTTTCCCTGCCGCACTTTCAATTACTGATTTTGAACCCATGCCGCGATACTCTTTGTATTTTCCGCCATTCTTCTCAACAATTTTACCCGGAGTCTCGTCGGTACCCGCAAAAAGATTGCCGAGCATCACAGCCGAGGCACCAGCGGCAAGCGCTTTCGCGATGTCGCCCGATGTGCGGATGCCGCCATCGGCAATAACGGGTACACCTTTCTTTTCTGCGACCGACACAACCTCAAGAATCGCGGAGAGTTGAGGCACGCCAACTCCTGAAATTACGCGTGTTGTGCAGATAGAACCGGGGCCGACTCCCACTTTTATGGCATCGGCAAATTTACATGCTTCCCTCGCGGCCTCGGCTGTTGCGATATTACCGAAAATCATTCTTGCATGCTTAAGCGACTTTTTTATTTTCTTCGCGCTCGTTACAACATTCAAATTGTGTCCGTGAGCGCAATCAATCACAACCACATCGCATCCTGCCTCGTCTAGCGCTTTCGCCCTGTCGGTGGCAAATGGCCCGCACGCGGCTGCAACTCGGACCCCTGCGGACTTCACTTCCTTCACCATTCTCACCTGCTCCTCAATAGAGCAGTTGCGATGTAGAACGCCAAGTCCTCCGAGACGACCTAGCGCAATAGCCATAGGAGTTTCCGTAACGCGATCCATCGCGGCAGAAAGAAACGGCACCGCGAGATTAATGCCGCCAATGCTTGTTTTAAGCGACGCTTCCGCGGGCTCCATGGCGGAGGCGGCAGGGCGGATGAGTACGTCGTCAAATGTAAAACCCTCGTTTAGAATCTTAGAAACCATGGCCTATTATAGGCGGAAGGGCGAAAAAATCAATTGCCCCTATAAACCGTAGCGACAAGCGCGCGGTGGTCGCTTAAACCCGATACCATTTCTACATCTGAAACCGCATACGCCGAAGAGGTATGTCTTTCTCATTCAATTCCTGAATAGTCGCAACGCCAGGCAACTCTCGGCGAAGGAACGGAAGAGCATGGTCGAGGTGATAGGAGTTCTCGACGTTAAGCGAGATTAGTTTAATGGATGTGGACTGTTCGGAATCCTTCATTTCGCCCTACTTTGCTTAACCGCCGCCTTGATGAACGCGTTGAAAAGCGGATGCGGCGAGAGCGGGCGGGCGAGGAATTCCGGATGAAATTGCGTCCCGAGAAAGAACGGGTGTACGCTTTTTGGAAGCTCGGCAATTTCCATTAGTACGCCGTCGGGTGAGCGGCCGGAAAATACAAGTCCGGCTTTTTCTAATTTCTCAATATATTCCGGATTCACTTCGTAGCGATGCCGGTGGCGCTCGGAAGTAGATTTCTTGGCATACGCCTCTTGTGCGATGCTCCCGGGAGTCAATTCGCACGGATACGCGCCAAGACGCATCGTTCCGCCGTAGTTCTTCTTTGCCATCTTCTCTATCTGCTCGGGTAAAATTGCGATAACCGGATTCGTTGTTTTCTCGTTTATTTCGGTCGTGTGCGCGTCCTTGAGCTCCGCAACATTTCGCGCAAACTCAACGGTCATCAACTGCATGCCGTAACATAGTCCGAAATATGGAATCTTTTTCTCGCGCGCATACTGTATTACTCGTATCTTCCCTTCTATACCAGTCTCGCCAAAACCGCCTGGCACTAAAACTCCGTTATATCCTGTGAGCTTCTCAAGATTCTTCCCTTTCTCGAATTGCGAAGATGAGATGTAATCAATAACCGGCATAACTTCCGCCGCATAGCAAGAATATTTAATCGCTTCAAGAACGGAAATGTATACGTCAGATAGTACGAAGTCGCCTGAATCAAAATACTTGCCGACTACTGCAATTTTCACTTCTCCTTCTCCGTTTTTTGAGCGACTAACAAATTCTTCCCAGTCCTTCAGGTCAACAGTCGGCGAGCATTTGTTCATCTTCAATATTTCGCAAAGCTGTGCTGATAAGTTATCTTTTTCGAAATTGAGCGGGACATCGTAGATGCTCTTCACGTCTGGCGCCGATATGACGTTCTCCGGCTTCACATTGCAGAAAAGGGCTATTTTCTGTCGGCGCTTCTCATCAATCGCAATCGGAGCGCGCGCGATGATTATGTCCGCAAACACTCCCGCGCCATTCAGAGTCCGAGCGGCGTACTGCGTCGGCTTCGTCTTCATCTCCCCGATTGAATTTGGCACAGGCAAGTAACTTACCAAGACAGTCGCCACATCATCAGGGTGCAGTGTTTTCATCATACGGATTGCTTCGAGAAATAGAATGTTCTGGTACTCGCCCACTGTCCCGCCTATCTCAATCGTTGTCACATCAGCACCAGAGTCCTCGGCTGCTTTTTCTATGCGAGAAATTACTTCGAGCGGAATATCGGGCACGACCTCTACGCACTTACCGTCATATTCGAGATTGCGCTCGCGCTTGATGACAGAAAGATACACGGAGCCCGTCGTCATGTAATTAATGGACGGAATACTTTGATTGAGAAATCGTTCGTAATTGCCCATGTCCTGGTCGGTCTCTAGGCCATCTTCCAACACAAACACCTCTCCGTGGACTGTCGGATTCATGGTCCCGGCGTCAACATTGATATACGGATCGATTTTCAGCGCGGTAACAATAAGCCCGCGAGCTTTTAGGAGAGTGGCAATTGAAGAAGACGCGATTCCTTTGCCGACGCCCGACATTACGCCTCCCACTATGAAAATATATTTATGTACTGTACCCGCACGCATCATGAACCATATACTATCACGTGTGCAAATATCTACGTACCGCCAAGTAACTGGATAAGGCGCCCAGAGCAATTCCGGAGGCCATTATTACGAAGAAAATGATAGGGAACGAACCTGCATAATACGCAAAAGCGTTAAATGTGCCTAAAAAACGCTGTAGGGGCGCGCTTATATAGAGAGTTATTGGATAGAGCAATATCAGTACAATCAACCCAGAAACAAATCCGTATAATATTCCGGTAATCATGAAAGGCCCCCGGACGTACCACCTGCTGGCACCGACTATATTCATCACTCCTATCTCGTCGCGTGACGTATAAATCGCAAGACGAATCGTGTTGAATGCGATGAGAAGCGACGCGAGCCCCATGATTATGGAAACTATCGTTCCTAAGCGCCTTGTTGTATCGATGATATTAGTCAGCCTGTCTATGGCAGTTTTGTTCTGATAAAAATTGACTTTGTCTATAGAGGAGCCGGCGATCGTTCCGCTCGACTGTTGGGTACTCAAGAACTTTGCTATTGCTTCATATTGAGAAGTTTGTTTGGCCCGCACTTCAAGAGAGGCACCGAGCGGATTGTCTTTAAGTTCATCAAGCGCTTGGATGGTAAGCTGATCGTTCTTGTGCCTCTCTCTAAATTGCGCGAGTGCGTCGTCGCGGCTCATGAATGAAACTGATGCAACTTCTGGAAGCGATTCAAGCATTTTTTGCACATCAGTAATCTCTGCGTCAGTCGAATTTGTTGTGAAATATACTTTTACATCAACCTTTTGCGTTAGTTGAACGAGAGTCGCATTAAGCGCCGATCCGAAAATCATCAATCCTGAGATTACAAATAGGGTAAGCGTCATTATTGATATGGCCGCGAGAGATACGAATCCGTTTCGTATGAACCCGATAAGTCCATACCTCGCGACTCTTTTTATGTTTAGCCAGAGACTCATAGCAAATAGCTTGTAGCCAGTAGCTGGTAGCCAGGGAAGAAAACATCTGTCCATTTACAAGCTACTGTCTGCATGCTACTTGCTGAATTATATGACATATCGATTAGCGTCTAGAGATAATAACATCATATAACATTTTTTCTTGATATTTTCTGGCTACAGGCTACAAGCTACCGGCTATTAGCTAAAGTGTGTACTTCCCCTCCCTGTCATCACGTATCAATCTGCCTTGATCCATTGTCACCACCCTCTTTCCGACAGAATCCACAATTGATCGGTTATGAGTGGCTAACAACACTGTTGTTCCAAGATTGTTTATCTTTTTCAGGATTTCCACAACATCATGCGTGTTTATGGGATCCAAATTTCCAGTCGGCTCGTCTGCAATCAGCACGGCCGGCTGATTAACTATGGCGCGCGCTATTGCGACCCTCTGCTGTTCGCCTCCGGAAAGCTCCAGTGGAAAACTCCACATCTTGTCGGCCAACCCTACCAACTCAAGCACATGGGGAACATCTGCCTTGATATCATCATCGCCCTTGCCCGCCACCTCAAGCGCAAAAGCAATGTTCTCATAAATGGTTTTTGTTGGAAGCAGACGAAAGTCCTGAAAAATCGTGCCTATGTTGCGCCTCATCTTCAATAATTCAGAGTTTGATAAGTCGTTGATTGAACGGGAATTGAAGTAGACCAAACCAGATGTTGGAATTACCTCCGCAAACAACATCTTTAATAGCGTCGTTTTTCCCGCGCCCGAATGCCCAACAATAAACACAAATTCACCCGGCTCAATTGAAAGAGTTATGTCTTCCACCGCATGCTGGCCGCCGTTATACACCTTTGTGACTTTGTCGTAGTGAATCATGCCAAAAAATAAGGAGTGTAGCGACTATATTTTTTGAGCACCCGCCCAAATTTCTCATACGCGCTCTCACTCAACATATTCAAATAGTTTATCACAGACTGAAATAAGATAGAAAACATTATTGCGTGAGAAATTTAGGCGGGTAGGCATTTCTAACTCGCTTCCCGCCTGCGCCGAAGATTCGGCGGCGCAGGCGCTCCTAAGAACTGCCCAAATCTTTCTCCGCGTCAATAAATGATTGGACGTCGCCATCCAACACTTTGTCCGTATTGTGTTCTTCGTGTTCCGTGCGATGGTCTTTCACGAGCTTGTACGGGTGCAGTACGTAGGAACGAATCTGGCTTCCCCATTCGATTTTCGTTGTCGCCGCCACGGAAAATCCTCGCGATTTTTTCGTCTGCGCTTCCTCGCGCATTTTAAAAAGTTTTCCGCGAATCATTTCCAGCGCCTTCTCGCGATTCTGAGCTTGACTGCGCTCAGAGGTAACTTGAACCGAGATTCCCGTAGGCGTGTGGGTCATTCGCACGGCTGTGTCGCGCTTGTTTACATTCTGCCCGCCGGGACCTCCCGAGCGCGCGACGGAAACTTCCAGCTCATCGTCCGGAATATGCAGTTCGCCCACGTCCGGAAGTTTCGGCAAAACCTCAACCATTGAAAAAGATGTCTGCCGTTTCCCTGCGGAATTGAATGGCGACATTCGCACAAGCCGATGTACTCCCGCCTCATTCTTCAATGTGCCATAAACGCCAGCTTGCCCTGAGCCTGTCGAATGGGAACCCAAAACCTCAAACGAAAGGCTTCGGTATCCGCCGACTGAATTCTCATTGGCGGATAGAAGCGACGTGCGCCATCCCTTGCTCGCGACATATTTGCTGTACATGCTGAAAAGAATTCTTGAGAAATCTTCGGCATCGTCCCCGCCCGCGCCGGAGATGATGGAAATAATCGCGTCATTTTTGTCGCACGAACCGCCTCCCGCGAGTGTCTGCTTCAGCTCCTGATATTCTTTGAGCGTCGCTTGCGCTTTTTCCTTGTCGCTCCAAAAATCGGGCGAAGCCATCGCCGTTTCAATTTCCGCTATTTGCTTTTCGATACTGGTCTTATCCATGGAGCCGCCTCGCGGAATCGAACCGCGGACCCCAACTTTACGAAAGTTGTGCTCTACCAACTGAGCTAAGGCGGCAAATTAGAGTGAACCATGAATATATCATTTTTGCGACAAATTCGCTTCTTTCGCGTATATCTTCAAGAACTGCAACAACTCTTACAGAACACACCAACATTCTCAAGTTTGTAAGGATGTTTTAAACGTGTTGAAATGATTTTAGAAACCGAACAAATAGTTTGCCGTATGGTGATAGAGTATGCTCCACAAATTTACCGCGGTATTTTTTATTGATAAGCCCGCTATTTTGAAGTCGCCGAGTGTGCTCGCCTAATGTCTTTTCATTCGCGCCAAGCGTTCTTACAATATCTTCAAGAGTGATTCCGCCACTTTCAGCGACGAGAAGTAAAATCTCGATGCGGTAGTGGTTCGCCATTCCTTTCAGGTGTCGCTCCATTTGTTTTGCGGTTTTCATTGCCATTTTTTTAATCATACATCATCCTTATATTCTCAAGTTTGTAAGGATGTGTATATCTTGCGCGACTATTTTTGTCTATGGAAAAGTCAATCGCGAGGGTTGTCGGCAATCACTAGAATATCCTCTCTAAATTTCTTTACTGACAGTGTTTTAAACCGCAGTGCGTCTACAATTTTGTCGCTCCCTTTTCCCGAAACGGTGACTGCCTCCCTCCCACCTATTATTATCGGTGCGTAAAAGACGTATACTCTGTCAACCGTCTTCGCGTCAATAAAACTTCCCAGAGTTTCTCCGCCGCCTTCCACAAAAACGCTGACGATTTCCTGTTTCCGCAATTCGGCAAGGAGTTTTTTGACATGGATTCTCGCTCCACTGAAAGTAAGAACTCGTATTCCGCGTTTTTGCAGCTCCTTTATCTTCTTTTTCGGAGCGCCAGAGGTCGTTGCGATTATGACATTCGCGTCGCGAAGTACTCGCGCGTTTTGCGGAATGCGCAGG
>Ga0075989_123_pt2 | contig 6005 bp, 7 predicted proteins | sample RifGroA2_FD_68037 | JGI IMG/M metagenome (GOLD analysis project Ga0075989, IMG submission 68037) | Parcubacteria (Kaiserbacteria) bacterium GW2011_GWA2_49_19
TTTGCCTTGCCTGGCAAGCTGGCTGATTGTTCTAGCAAAGATCCCAAAGAGAGCGAGCTATTCATCGTTGAGGGTGACAGCGCCGGCGGCAGCGCCAAGCAAGGACGAGACCGCAGGTTCCAGGCCATTCTGCCGTTGCGGGGAAAAATATTGAACGTGGAAAGGGCCCGGCTTGATAAGATGCTCGCTAATAACGAGGTTAAATCGCTCATTATTGCGCTTGGTACGAACATTGGCGAAATGTTCAAGCTTGAGGATTTGCGCTATGACCGCATTGTTATCATGACTGACGCTGATGTTGACGGCGCTCACATTCGCACGCTGCTATTGACGCTTTTCTACCGTCATTTCAAACCGATTATTGAACAAGGACACTTATACATCGCCCAGCCGCCGCTTTATCGCGTACAGAGGGGCAAGGAAGTTCGTTACACCTACAGCGATGATGAGCTTGAGAAGGTCCGTCAAGAATTCACCAAAGCTAAAGCCGCGCGCGAAGAAACAAAAAAGTTGAAGAAAGTTAAGACAGATAATGCCGAAGCCGTGGCTGATTCAGCCGTGGAAAATGAGACTGACACAACCGCCAGTAGTGGCCTAAGTATTCAGCGCTATAAGGGTTTAGGGGAAATGAATCCGCACCAGCTGTGGGAGACCACGATGGATCCAGTGTCCCGGATGATGAAGCAGATAACGATTGAAGACGCGGCCAAAGCTGACGAAACCTTTGATATTTTAATGGGCGTTGAGGTAGCGCCGCGTAAGCGTTTCATTCACACCCACGCCAAGTCAGTAAAGAATTTGGACATTTGAAACACACGGGTGTATGGTAGCTTGAATGCCTATGAGCTTTGAAAACCCCGATTTCCTCAAGAAAAAATACCAGGACTTGCATACCGCTAAGGAGGTGGAGCGGGCTGCTTTGAACACGGAACGTAGCGTCGGCGAAGATGTCGGGCAGAACCCAGCAGACCGCATCCAGAACTATTTAGACCGCTTAGAGCGGCTGGCGCTTGATCCTGATAAAGAACAGCCCAGAGCCGAAATGTTCGGCGGCGAATCGCGCCCCCGGGCTTTGTCGCTCTTGCGGGAAATGGTGATGAATAGGTACATCCGTCCCCACCAGGAGAAAATGGCCGAAGGTGCGGCGCGGGTGGAAGAGCGGGCCGCCCGCGAAATGGGCCTAGAAGCCCATTATGGCGAGCAGGAGCTTGAACAGCGTGGCGACATTGCCGTGGAGGATTTGGAAAAATCCCTGGACCAGTGGATTTCGTATCTGTCGGATGCTAATGAACCATACCCAGTCTGGTTCAGGTATTACGCTTTCCGCAATGTTTTGGACCTCGGCGACTACGACAAAGACAAGGGAGAATTTACCAAACGTTCGCCTGGCAGTTTCCACCTCTTCCCTGATATTGACCGGGGTGCCTTGGCCTATGTCCAGCAGATGATTGAAGCCAGCAAAGACAAGGCCGTACTAGAGCGTCTCCAGCAAGCCCAAAAATCAGCCGCCCTGGAAAACATTCCTGACGAGCAACTTATCACCCAGGCCAAAGCCAAGCAGTTCGCTAACCTATCTTTTGCCAAGCAGTACGCCGAAGCCATTAAGCAGAGCGGGGAAATCACTCCGGAAATGCGCGAGGAAACCAGAGGCGCTTGGGTGAAGTATCAAAAAGACACCGACCCCACTGCCCTGTGGGCTTCGCTCCAGAGCAAGGGTGCGGCCTGGTGCACCAAAGGTTTCGGCACCGCCCAAACCCAGCTCCAGGGCGGCGATTTTTACGTCTACTACACCCTGGATAAGCAAGGCAAGCCGACCATTCCCCGCGTCGCCATACGCATGCAGGGAGATAATATTGGCGAGGTGCGGGGCGTTTTGGATAATCAACAAAACCTGGAAGGCAATATGATTGGTATTGCTGAAGCCAAGATGAATGAACTCCCTGGTGCGGAAAAGTACAAGCAAGCCAGCTCTGATATGAAACAATTAACCAGCCTAGAAAAAAAGACCAAGGCAGGTGAACAGTTAACCAAAGACGATCTTGTATTCCTCTACGAAATAGACCACCCTATTGAAGGCTTTGGCTACCAAACCGACCCCAGAATCAAAGAAATCAGAGATACCAGAAACCCCGAGGCAGATATGCTCATGGTGTTTGAATGTACGCCCCAACAAATTGCCCATAACCCCCAACAAATCAACGAGAGCACCAAAGCCTACGTGGGCCCGCTGGTTCAACAGGATGAACAGGGCAAGACCATCCCGATATTTGAGCTTTTCCAACAGTACAGCCTAGAGCACCTCTACACCTCGTTCCCCGAAGGGAAAATACGGCAGTACAATGTCGCCATTGGCGTGAAAAACAAAGCCCAGCTCAAGCAAGAGCTTGACGCCAAGAACATTCATATTTACGACTGGGCCAATGATTTACTGGAGAGTAAAGATTTCACCACGCTTAAAACCCCCGAGCAAGCCAACCTGGCTCGCCTGACGGTCAAAGATCTAGGCTTTCCCCAAGGCGCCACCACTGACGAAATCTACCAAAGGGCTCAAGAGTTAGGCTTGGAGCTGTGCCCGGCCGAGGTCGGCCCGCATTTCCGCCTGAGTTATACCGGTCGCGATCTGAGTTATACCGGTCGCGATTGGATAGGGATTGGTATGAAACAAATTGTTGACCGCGGCGGCTATCCGGGCGTGTTCAGCCTGGGTACGGACAGCGCTTTGCTCGCGCTGGACGCGAACGGCGCGAGGCCAGGCGACGGGTGGGGTCCTGGCGGCGGGTTCGTGTTCTGTCTCCGCAAGAAATTGGAAACTTAGGCTTTTTGAAACTTTGGCATTTTTATACTTAAGATTTTTTTACATTTCAAAACATTTGCTGCTGCTCCCTTAGGCATTTGAAATCCCTAACGTCAGTTTTTAGCCCTGCCACATTTGAACCATAAAATATGTTTACCCACTGCTCCAATTTAACTTTTTTAATAAAATCAGCCAGCAGACGGTAGACATCTTTTTGACTTATCCAGACGCTTTGTTGGAGTTTGGTAAATCCGCCTTGCCGCAGCAGTAGTCTTAGCTGTCGTCTAGCGGCGTTTTCGCTTTGGGGCACATCAAAAATAACCACCGTGTAGCCCAGCTTACTTTTGGCTGCTTGTTTAAACTGAAGCGCTAAAGTGACGGCCAGGCCCTTTTGCGTCAAGCTTATTTCCAACCGTTTGCCAATTCGTCTAGCTTTAACATATTTGGCATACTGCAATTGTCGCAGGGCGCGTTTGGCATCTTGTTCGCGTCTTAGTCTTTTAAGCTCCTGAACCGAAGCGTGGCCACCTCGTAAATATGCGCCGTGGTAATGTCGCATATCATACAGCATTGAGTAGAAGTCAATCGCTGGCTTACCGGTGCCGGCTAACAACCCAAGTATAAGTTTAGTTAAAGGCACTTGATCTTTAGCCATGCCAGTATAATATCAGCCTAGCAGATCTTTGTCCAGCTGGACAAAGATCTGCTATCTAAACTTAAGGGTATTTTTGTTTGAGGGGTGAAGGGTTCTAAACCAACGCGCTTTATAAGCAATGTAGTTTACTGTAAAGTGATAGCATGAGTAAGCTTAATGTCATTGTTGCGCTTTCCGGTGGGGTGGATTCGGCTGTGGCGGCGTACTTGCTGAAAAAGCAAGGTTATGCTGTCAGGGGAGGATTTATGAAAAATTTCACTGGCACGCATGAGAACTTGGCGGGTGAATGCAATTGGGTCCGCGATCGCGATGATGCGGCGGCGGCCCCGCGCAAGCGTTTCATTCATACCCACGCCAAGTCAGTAAAGAATTTGGACATTTAGGCGAGTAACTTGAGTAAGTGGGCAATATCGTCTATTATTGGAGTGCGGCAATATAACTTGTTTGCATATGTTAAAAGAAGAATTGAAACAGAAAATTTTGAGCGAGTTGCAACAGTACCCGCAACGGCAGTACATACGTCGGCTGGCGTTGCTCGGGCGGCCAGTTGATTTGGTAACCGAACAGGGGTTAAGTCGTTATTTCCGCGATCGGGTGATTAAGCAGGCGGAGGTGGTGTATGGCGGATAAGGATACAAAAGCGTACCTTCATCACATTTTGGATTCTATCCGTAAGATAGAATCATTTGTCGGTTTATGTTCGCGTGAGGAATTTTTCGCCGATGATATGCGGCTAAGCGCGGTACTGCGGGAATTTGAGGTGATTGGTGAAGCGGCGCGTCAAATGTCGGAATTATATAAACGTGAACACCCCGAGGTAGAATGGGAGCTTATGGTCGGCATGCGCAATGCGCTCATACACCACTATTTTGGGGTAAATGAGGATGTGGTTTGGAAAACGTACACTGAAGACCTACCTCGGCTGAAAGACAAGGTGACGCGCCTGTTGCCCGCCTGAAATTTTGTGGTGTTGATGGGAGCGGAAGTTACACCCCGCAAGCGCTTCATCCACACCCACGCTAAATCAGTTAAGAATCTTGACATTTAAAGCGCCTGCCGCCGCAGCCTTGGCGCAGGCTGGTGAAGAATTTGGATATTTAGGCAAAGTCGTTTATAATCCATCCACCCCGCTTTTGGTAGAGCGACGTTACCGGCCAGAATCGGTTCGCAACGCGGCGGTGCTGTTGAGTAAAAAAGATTTATAAGGAAAATAAACAAACAAAATACATTAACAATTAGAGGTGTAAAATGAATATTCTCATGGTGTACCCGGAGTACCCGGATGCATTTTGGGCGTTTAAAACAGCGCTCAAGTTCGTGAGGAGGAAAGCGAGCATGCCACCACTTGGGCTCCTGACTGTCGCGTCCATGCTACCCCAAGAGTGGAACAAACTCGTGGTGGATCTCAATATTAGACCGTTGACTGACCAGCACATCGCCTGGGCAGATATGGTATTTGTGAGTGCTATGCTGGTGCAGAGTAAGAGTGCTCAAGAAGTTATGGACCGCTGTAAAGCAGCGGGTAAAAAAGTGGTGGCTGGTGGGCCGGTATTCACTAATATGTCCGATAGGTTCAGAAATATCGACCACATAGTCGCCAACGAGGCAGAGGTAACTCTACCGTTCTTCTTAGCTGACTTGGCGGCGGGAAATCTTAAGCCTGAGTACCGGTCAGCAGAAAAGCCTAAGCTTAACCGTGTGCCTCTGCCCATGTGGCAGCTCATAAATTTTAAGGATTACGCCTTTATGTTGCTGCAATACTCGCGAGGCTGTCCTTGGGATTGTGACTTTTGTGATATCACCGTAATGTTCGGGCGGGTGCCTCGGGTAAAGTCGGAGCAGCAGATGATCGCTGAATTTCAATTACTCTACGATCTCGGCTACCGAGGTACAGTTTTCCTCGTTGACGATAACTTTATTGGTAATGCCCTCCATGTCAAGCGCTTCCTCAAGGCCTTCATTAGCTGGCAGCTAGAGCACGGCTATCCCTTTGTACTGACAACGGAGGCCAGCGTTGACCTGGCAGACGATGAGGAGCTCATGGCTCTCATGCAACAGGCGAAAGCTTTGGTATGCAGGTTTATGGAGGCTTTATTGTGGGTTTGGATAAGGACCCGCCTTCAGTGTTTGATGAGTTGATCTCCTATATCCAAAAGACGGGCGTGGTAAGCGCAATGGTTGGTCTATTACAAGCAGTTCCAGGGACAGACTTATGGAACAGACTTAAGGCTGAAGGTCGATTACTTGAAGATTCAACAGGAAATAATACCGGGTCAAGACTGAACTTTATTCCCCAAATGGATCCTGAGCATCTCATCGCTGGCTACAAACGTATCCTGAGAACGATTTATGCGTCTAAGAATTACTATCAACGTATATGGACCTTTATCAAGAATTACCATCCGACGTCCAAAAGCCAGCTTAAGCTTAGGGAGCTTGGAGCTCTCATCAAGAGCGTGTGGCATATAGGTATAGTTTCTAAAAAGCGTTGGCTCTACTGGCAGCTACTTGTTAGAACGTTTTTCACAAAAATAAGGGCAATACCAGTTGCCGTTG
>Ga0075989_122_pt1 | contig 5293 bp, 6 predicted proteins | sample RifGroA2_FD_68037 | JGI IMG/M metagenome (GOLD analysis project Ga0075989, IMG submission 68037) | Parcubacteria (Kaiserbacteria) bacterium GW2011_GWA2_49_19
CCCTCACCAGCGCCTTATTTGAAAAACATGTCGGCGACCGCGCGGGCCTGAGCGGACCTTATGGCACGGCTTTTTCGGTTCGGCCGAACACTCATTATATTATGGTCGGAGGCGGTTATGGCGCCGCGCCACTCGCCTATTTGGCCGAGCAGGCGGTGGCAATAAACGCAACAGTGGATTTTTGTATCGGCGCGCGCAGTCAAGAACATTTGCTGTTTGAAAAACGCTTGCGCCAACTCCCCGGGGTGACACTACATATCACTACCGATGATGGCAGTAGCGGCCAAAAAGGTTTGGTGACTGATGTTTTCAAAAAATTGACCGAGAAGGCCGCCAATAATACTCTCGTGGCCACCTGCGGGCCGGAGCTAATGGAAAAAAGTGTTCTGGACATTTGTAACGAAAAAAATATTGATTGTGAAATCAGCATTGAACGCTATATGAAATGCGGCACCGGCGTTTGCGGCCAGTGCTGTGTAGACCCGCTGGGCATTGCTATGTGCCAACAGGGGCCGGTGGTGTCAAAAAATTTAGCTAATAAAATAACGGAGTTTGGTGTTTACCACCGAGATAAAAGCGGCAAAAAAAAATATTTTGAGTAACTTATATGAATGAAAACTTGACCCAACGCCTATTTGACATCGGCGCGATAAAATTCGGGGAATTCAAATTAAAAAGCGGCATCATGTCTCCTATTTACGTTGATTTGCGAGTAACCGTTTCTTACCCGGAAGTATTAAAAATGGTGGCTGAGGCGATGTGGGAAAAAGTAAAAAATTTAAATTTTGATTTAATCTGCGGGGTGCCCTACACAGCCCTGCCCATCGCTACGGCGATTTCGCTCTTCCACAACAAGCCCATGATCATGCGGCGCAAGGAAGTAAAGGACTACGGCACGCGCAAAGCCATTGAGGGCGCCTACCAGCCAGGGCAAACCGTGCTAGTGGTGGAAGATTTGGTTACCAGCGGGTCTAGCGTGTTTGAAACTGTGGAACCAATAACTCTAGAAGGATTAAAGGTGACCGATGTGGTTATCCTGTTGGACCGCGAGCAGGGCGGCAAAAAACATCTGGCGGATAAAGGGCTGAATTTGCGCGCGGTTATAACCATCACCGAACTTTTGGAAGCACTAGAAAAAGCGGGAAAACTAGACAGCGCAACCATACAGAACGTGAAACAATTTATCCATAGCCACCAGGTATAATATGCTCACCTATCGCCAACGCGCCGGATTGAGCGCCAACAGCACGGCCAAAAAACTTTTGACTTTGATGGATGAAAAACGCACCAACTTGTCCGTGGCGGCGGATGTCACCACCAAACGAGAGCTTTTGAGTTTGGCCGAAGTTGTCGGAGAAGAAATATGTTTGCTAAAAACGCATATTGATATCTTGGAAGATTTTGATACGGATCTAATTATTCAACTGCAACACTTGGCTGAAAAACATCATTTTCTTTTGTTTGAAGACCGCAAGTTTGCCGATATCGGCAACACCGTCAAACATCAATATCAAGACGGCATCTACCACATCGCCGATTGGGCCGACATCACCAACGCCCACACCGTACCGGGGCCAGGAATAATCGCTGGGTTAAAACAGGCTGGCCTGCCCAAAGGGCGCGGCCTGCTACTACTGGCGGAAATGAGCTCCGAGGGGTCGCTCGCGACCGGAGACTATACCGAGCAAACCATTGCCATGGCTAAAGAAAACAAAGATTTTGTCATTGGTTTCATAGCACAACGACAAATTGTTACCGACCCTGATTTTATACACCTCACCCCGGGCGTACAACTGGCCGAGGGCGGCGATGCCTTGGGGCAACACTACAACACACCAGAATACGTCATTGGAGAACAAAAATCCGACGTTATTATTGTCGGACGCGGCATTTACGAAGCTACTGACCCCAAAGTGGAAGCGAAAAAATATCGGTCAGCCGGGTGGAAGGCGTATTCCTCGGTTATCTAACGGCCCGCAGGGCTTCACGCAGAAGCTGTTCGCTATTTTTTCCTACCGGGTCCAATTTTTTCACCAGCTCGCGCGCGTCTAGCACGCTGTACCCGAGCGTCACCATGGCGTCAATGACATCGGTTTGCGCGTCTGTCTTTGTCCCCGTTTCCAAATTGGAAATTCCTGATTCTTTAAGGCCTTTGGCTACTTTTGATTTGAGATCAACCACAATGCGCTCGGCGGTTTTCTTGCCGATGCCGCTGACTTTGGTGAGGTACTCCACGTCGCCCCGGCCGATAGCCAGTGTAATTTCTTCCACACTGCCCAAAGACAAGAGATGCAGAGCGGTTCTCGGACCGACGCCGGAAACGGTTAAAAAACTCTTGAAGAGCTCTTTTTCCGCCGCGGAAGCAAACCCAAAAAGTTCCAGCGCGTCTTCACGCACCACCAAATGGGTTTCAATGGTTACAGCGGCGCCCGGAGCGGCGCTGGCTACCGCGGCGGGAGAAACCCGGAGCGTGTACCCCACCCCACCAGCGGTCATGATGACTAGCCCCTCGTTTCCGCGAGCGATAACCGTGCCTTGAAGAAGAGAAATCATAGCAATTTTAGTAAGCGTAGTGTAACACCCGAGCTGCAAAAAAACAACCCCAAAATATGGGGCTGTTTGAGAGATCTTTCACTTTGCTCAAGATGACACTTCGTGTCACTTTTTACCTTTTTTCACCCGACTGACCCGAATGAGGCCGCCGCAAGGCACCACTTCTATACCTTTCTTCTCAAGCTCATCAAGGAAGAGGTTCATACCAAGCGAATCGGAGGACATGTGGCCGGCGACGATAACATTCAGCTGATTTTCGTTGGATTTGTCCAGCGTTTCTTTGCGCATGTGCATGCCCAAAATGCTATCCACGCCCACGCGCGATAATTCCGGATATATTTTTGGCGAAGGTTCAGTGCCGCCGGTCATTTCAATCATAATTTTCCCCAGACGATGCTTGGGACTGCCGGCAAAAATAGTGGGGCCAAAACCCAGACACCGCGCCTCTTGATACTCTGGGATAGCCATCAAAAGCTCAATCAAATCACCAACAGTGGCGGGTTTCTCCTTAACAACCAAACCCTCAATAAAAGAGTGCACCAAATTATCAGTAATAGTGTGAGTATTTATAAAATTGATCCCTAAATGCTCGGCGACGCTCACAGTCTGATAGAGATTGGCCGCGTGCACACTGCGGGCCACTTCGCGCATTCTCTCTTCCATAATTTTTTCTGACAGATGAATAGGGAGCCCGAGAGCGATGCCCATTTCCACGCCCATTTCCATGACAGCGTGGAGGTTGCCCCAGGCTTTACCCTCGGGGTGATGAGCAATGACCAAATCAATCTTTTTCCCGCGTTCACCAAGCTGGCTGGCCAGAAGAATCTCAGGCCCGTTGATATCAATACCCGCCAAGACGCGGCGCACCTGCGTTTTTTTGTCATCAACATGAATGCCGCTGTCCGGAAATGGGTTAACCAAGCTTTCCTGATCAAAATATTTTTTATCCTCGGGCTTTAGCTCTTCGTAGTCTTTTTTCACCCGAGATAAATAACTTTGAATACCCTTCACTCCGCGCGGATCCGCCTTTACCCCCATCTGCACGCCGAAATCAAAAATTTGTTTGACGTTCATAGCAGAAATTATTAAGAATATAAGCGTACCTTACGCCAGAGAAAAAAAATTGTCAACGACCTCTTTTACTTATCAAAAATCTTGTCGTGAAGATTGACCGCGGCGATGATAGCCTCCGGCGTATGTTTATCATAAGTCGTTGATTCTTCGTGCAGGATCAAATCAAAACTTGAACCGGGGGTGATGCGATGTTCGCGGTCCTCAAGATACGCCAGCACCATGCCGTCGCCGCCAAGCTCTTTGGTCTGCACATGCTCCACCGCGTCCGCTTCTTCATTGTCGCCTACTGCGCGCAACAATTTTTGCCAGGCGCTCTTCGTCATTGTCAGATCGTTCACCTGGGAAAAACCGCCCAGACATTTCATGCCATAATACAAAGAGACAATAATATAGCAAAGCGCCATGCCCGGAAAAATACGCTTCGCGCGCAAAGCTTCGGCCACGCCCGCGGATGTCCAGAGATATTCAAACTCGCCATCGGCCGAGCGCAGAGAATTAAAATTATTCAAAAACATCCGAACGCGATGGCCTTTTTCATCTAACCCCCAAAAAAAGTGAGTGCCCCAATTTTTCTCGGTTGAAAAAGCGCCGGGGATCTCATTAAGATGGTTCTTGGCCAGCGCCGCGCGCGCTGAATTAAATAAAACTTGATGGATGAGCGAATTTTCATTTTTCAGATGATAGCGAAGCAATAATTCGGTGACAATCGTTTCAATTTCTAAATAAATCAAATCCGGCGCCGGGCGCGCGGCGACCGCGGCTGATTCGTTTTTGTCCGGATGAAAAATATCTTTCCACAGCCAGTAGTTAATATGCGTAATCTGGGCCGAGATACCGGACGCGGCGAGCGCTTGGGGGAGGCCAAAATATTTTTCGCGCTATAGACCGTGGCCATTTTCTCCCGATCCGGCATAATCGGAAAACGCAACATTGGCCCTTCGCCGTTGGCTTTGCCGTGGAATAGCACGCCGCGCGGATACCCGGAAGAATTATTGAGCGATACCGCGGCAAAAGAAAAAGTAATCAAATATTTCAAATGTTCCTGCTTCCAATCCGCATATGGCAAAGAAGAAATGATGTTGGAATTTACCCAAAATGGGTGCTGAATCGGCGAGTGGTGATCGGCCGTGGAAACTAGCGGAAAATGCGCGAGCTGTTCCGCCACGCCATCGGCCACCGTATCGCCCAAACGCGCCGCGAGCAGTTCTCGCGCCACGCCAATCAGTTGCGGCTGGCGTGCGCTCAAACGCGGAATTTTATTAATGTCCATAAAATCCCGGGCATAATCGTAGAGCCAATCGGAACCATGACGCCGCATGATGTCGCCTAGAATAGGCCGGCGACGCCAGATCAACTCGCGGATATTATGAATGCGCGCTGAAATCTCCGATGGGGAAAAAGCGCTTTGGGCATTGTCAATTGACGATGTGTCTACGGGCATAAACAAGCGAGTAGTATAAAGAAAAACTTGTCAGCTGTCAATGCTGTTCCGAAAATTTGAAAACAAAAAAATAACTTTTAATTTTTGCTATTCGCACGACACTGGAGCGAAAAATTTCGCGACACTGTGAGTGTGTCAATACTTTTGTGTAAATGAGCTGTGCATAAGCACGGTTTTTTGTTTTAAGAAAGTTTTAACCGGTCGGGAAAGAGAATGGCCAGTTGT
>Ga0075989_121_pt1 | contig 5078 bp, 7 predicted proteins | sample RifGroA2_FD_68037 | JGI IMG/M metagenome (GOLD analysis project Ga0075989, IMG submission 68037) | Parcubacteria (Kaiserbacteria) bacterium GW2011_GWA2_49_19
ACGAAGAAACCGGCTTGCGGCAGAAAGACCTCGTCATTCTAAATGAGAAGCCGAAACTAAAATCCGAGGGTACAAAATTCCTCCATACTCCAAGTTATATTGACATTCACCAAATTTCCCAGACCCACCGCCACGTTGTCCTGGTTTATTTTCTTATCTCCAAAACCGACCGCCTTCGCCAAGCTCCCAAAGAGCACTTCGACCTCCGTTGGGTAGCCAAAAACCAACTTAAAGAGCTCAAACCAAAACTCACCCCCCAAATCAAATTCTACTGCCTGGCCGCCCTCTCCGCCGCCAACTCCCTAAGTTTCGCCGATTAATTTCTTGACTTGCTCTTTTAGTTTAGGAATCTCATTTATAACCACGTCCCAGACGATTTCCCAATCAACACCGAAATACCAATGAATCAGTTTATCTCTCATTCCTGCCATCGCTTTCCAATCTACTTCCGGGTAGGATTTCCTAAAATCGTCGGGTACCTTCTTGGCGGCTTCGCCGATTATTTCCAAACTTCTGGCGAAAGCCCTCTTTTTAGTTTCGTCTTTAAGTAGAGCCGACAGGGATAAATTCTTGCTATCGGATATCAGGTAATCCGCTTCTTGCAAAATATGCCTCAAAAACTCTTTAGCCGGTTTGGACATAGGTTACATCCTTTTCAATATAGGGTGCCAGGTAAGGGCTAAGCGATTGGGGCGTCAAAACTTCCACCTTTCTATCTAATAATTTTTCCGCCAAATCCGCCACATTTAGGAAATTCCGGTAGCTCTTTTGTTCCGGCAGGAAATCTACCAGCAGGTCAACATCGCTTTCGTCTGTTTGCTGGCCGCGGGCAAATGAACCGAATAAACCGACTTTTTTAGCTCCCAGATTGCCAAAGGCCTGCTTATTCTTGACTATCAAGTTAATGATTTGATGGGATTTGACAACTTGGTGTAGACTAATAGTAATAATAGTAGCAAAAACTATGCCAGCCGAAGATAATGTCCCACTCATAGTTAAAGAATTAGCCGGAGACGATACGGGACGGTTAGGAGTCGCAACCCATGCCTACCTTTTTCTCTGGCAAATGCACGTCTGTGGGGAAAATGGTGATTTAAGAAGTCAATTTGAACAATGGGTGGGCAAACCGCAACATTCTTGGTTAGAGACTCAACCGGGCATTGACGAACCAACGCCGTTAGTTAAACTACGGCGGGCTATTGAAGCAGAAAAGCAGAGGCTTTTGGCTAAGGGTCTTGACCCCTGTCCGGACATCAGCTTAAATTAACCGCTCATTGACAACAATTATTATTAATGCTAAAAATAATACTGCAATGCGCCGATCTCTACTCGTCCCAGCCATTTTAACCATTTTAACCGTTTCTTCCCCCGTTTTCGCCCAGGAGGCGACTCCGACTTCCGTCATCCGCCGCGGCCGGATTGAAGACCGGGTAGGGGAACGCCAGCAGAAGCGGACCGAAAAACAACAACAAATCGTGGCTCGAATGAAACAGAAGCTGTCCGCCGTCATCAGCCGCCTCAACAATGTCCTCGTCCGCCTCAAAAATCACGTTGCCAAAATTCGCTCCCTGGCCGCCCAATTATCAACCAACCGCGGCGTTAATGTCTCCGCGATTGAATCTGCCTTAACCGAAGCCGAAAGGCACATCGGCCTGGCCGAAACCGAAATCGCCGCCGCCAAATCCAAGTTATCCGAACTTGACGCCACCGATACTCCCAAAGACGTCGCCCAAACTTTCCGTACCGGCGTCCAGTCGGTCCATTCCCATTTCAAAGACGCCCGGACGAATTTGGTCGCCGCCCTCAAGGCGTTGCGGGATGCGGCCAAGGAATCCAGACCGACAGGGAGAACGGAACCGACGGAGTAAACCGTCATTGCGAGGTCGCCTTAGGCGACCGCGGCAATCCCGACGAGATTGCCACGTCGCTTTCGCTCCTCGCAATGACAAAAAACTTATGAACAAATTTCTTATAATCTTTATCTCCACCGCGATTTTTTCCGGCTGTTCTCTTATCCCCACCGCCTGGAAATCGGTCCGCCCCGGCGGGGGGGTAGAGCCGACTCCGACAGCGGTAGTCACAGCCGGCCCCACTCAAACCGTCGAAGAACTCGACGCCCAAGTCACCGCCGATCTGGAAACTTCCATGGACGCCGACCTGAAACAAATTGATGCAGACTTGAAAACTATAGACTCCGAAGCCCTTCAATACTAGATTAATCTTCCCGTTCCCGGAAGCAGCAATCCCAAAAGTAAGGAGACAACCGGCCCTATTAGGTAAAACACCGCCGACGTCCCGCCCCAGGGAAAAATCAGAAAGATTAAAATCATAGTTCCCCAAGTCCGCATCACCGCTTCAAACTCTTTCGCCATTTCCCGCGGCAGCAGCCCGGCGATAATTTTCCCTCCATCCAACGGATGCACCGGCACCAAATTAAACACCGCCAGCACCACCGAGATAACAATAAATGGAGTCAGCATTAGACCCATCAGACTCATTGGCCCCATTAGTCTCATTACCAAGGCCGCCGCCGCCGCGCTGATCAAATTCGACGCCGGTCCGGCCAAGCCAATCAACATCGCGTCGCGGCGCGGATTTTTCAAATTAAACGGATCAAACATCACCGGCTTTCCCCAGCCGAAGCGAAATAAAATTAACATTAAAGTCCCAATCGGGTCCAAATGCGCCTTCGGATTCAAAGTCAGCCGCCCTTGGAGTCGGGGAGTCGGGTCTCCCAATTTGTCCGCCGCCCAAGCATGGGAAAACTCGTGAATTGAAATCGCGGCTATAATCGCCAAAAGCGACATCAAAAACGCCACCGGCGATTGAAACAAGGTCTGAATCATTTATTTTTATAACCGTTATAATCTTTATAACTTTTATCCGTTACTATGGTATCATACCCGTTATGAGCATGATTTGCGACAACTGCGGTAAAGGCCGCCAGCGCGGCCACCGCGTTTCCCACGCCAAAAACCGCTCCATCCACTTTTTCCAGCCCAACCTTCACCGGCATTTGGGCCGCCTCCTCTGTACCCGCTGCATCAAAAAAACTAAATCCATCGCCAAAACTCCTGCTGTTAAATCTAAAACCTCTCTCCGCGATCGCGAGTAAATGATATTATCTTTTCATTATGCCCGAAACCGACACTCCGGATTTTCGTCCGACCCAAGATGAAAAATGGGCAACTAATTACGATGCTGGATTGGCTCTTAATGCGGAAATAAATACTCCGGGCACCAATTTACATTTGCTCTATAACCAACCCGAAGAGTACTTCAAGAAATATTTTCCTTCCCTAGAAACGAATCAAGAAAATATTGAAATCGCTAAACAAAACGCTATCGCCGGATTTCTTGACGGCTCCGAAAGGGAAATTAGGAGATTATCTAAAGATGGGCTATGCGCCCCCTGGGAAGTTCTCAATCGGGCCGGAATCGAAGCGGTGGCTCAAATCGAAGCCGCAAAAATGAAGAATAACAGGCCGGGAGCATACCAAGGAATAGCGGTATTGATGGCTGATATCGATGGACTCAATAGGATAAACGATACCATCGGCCACGGCGTCGGCGACCAGGCAATTTGTAATCTCGCAAGGACATTGCATGATTCTGTTAGAGAAGTCGACCCCAAAGGACGATACGGAGGTGATGAATTTGTAATATTGTTTCCGTTTGAAGATTCGGCTACGGCGGAACGAATTATGCCGGGGATCATCAAAAAAATATCTCGCCTCGCCGATCAGTGGCGGCAGGAAATGAAACAAACAGCTTATGATAATAAACCATTTCCCGATGATAATACTTCTCTTCCTAAGGGATGTTATCCCGGCCGGGTCTCTTTGGGCTGGCATTTTTTGCCCAAAGAAGTTGTGGTTTCCAAATATGACGAATATAACAAAGACAAGATTGCGGGCCGAGCCGCGTCTCTGATTAATTTATTAACGAGAGAAGCGGACAAAAAGATGTATATGATGAAAAATTCTACCCCAACTCCGCTCCCGGGTGTCCCGCCAAAAATTGCTTCCAGCTAACCGGATTCTTGCCAGGCAATTGCATCTCGTCAATTATCAAAATGTTTTTTGTTTTTTGTTTTTTGTTTTTTGTTTTTTCAATATGAGTTTTTAAAATTTTTAACTTTCGTCCTTCGTCCTTCGTCCTTCGTCCTTCGTCCTTATATTCCGTCCACGCCCCCGGCCATGGGGTTGCCGCCCGGATAAATCTCTCTACCGCGGTAGGGGACTGCGACCAGTCAATCCGTCCCGATTCTTTGGTTAATTTTCGGGTATAGGGAGTCGGGCTTTTTTCCGGCTGCGGCGTTTCGGTTATTTGTCCCTTTTCTAATTTTTTTAGCGTCTCGACAATCAATTCTCCACCGAGTTTTCCCAATCTTTTTGTCAATGTTTCCCGGGTATCTTCGGACGAGCCCGATTTTTCTTGTATAGAAAAATCGCTGGCACGTCCGAACCCCGAAGGATCGCTCTTTGCGGGCGTGGACGTAGACCACGACGCAAAGGAAGATTCCTTCTGGGGTGGCTGTGAAATTTTTATCTTTCTTTGCCCCAACACCGGCCCCCGGTCCACTCCTTCCGTCATTCTCATAATGCTCACTCCGGTTTCTTTGTCTCCCGCCGCCAGCGCCGCAAACACCGGCGCCGCCCCCCGCCACCGCGGCAGAAGCGAGGCGTGGACATTAAGACATCCGTATTTTGGCCACTTCAAAACTTCCGCCGCCAAAAACGGCGGCCCGAAAGAGGCCAGCACAATGGCGTCTGGTGGGAAAGCGTCATTGCGAGGCGGCCGCGAAGCGGCTGCCGTGGCAATCCCGTTCCGCGGCAGGTCCGACCTTCCAAGGTCGGACCTTGGAAGGTCGGACCTTAACAAACCAGCCAGTCGTTCCAGCGAAATATCCTCAGAAGTTTTTGCTTGCCAAGAAAAAAATTTGTTTTTTGTTTTTTGTTTTTTGTTTTTTGCCAGAGCATCACCTTTAGTAACTACCACCGGCACCTCGTGTCCGGCCGCCAGTAACGCCTCCAGCACCGGCGGCGAGAACCACGGATCGGAACCAAAGAAAATAA
>Ga0075989_113_pt1 | contig 2447 bp, 3 predicted proteins | sample RifGroA2_FD_68037 | JGI IMG/M metagenome (GOLD analysis project Ga0075989, IMG submission 68037) | Parcubacteria (Kaiserbacteria) bacterium GW2011_GWA2_49_19
GGCTTCTTGCTCCAAAAAAAAGCGATTGATGCCGGGCAGAAGCCTAAGCCACTCTAAAACCAGCCGGAATATTTTTTTAACCTTCACATGCGTTGATTTTAAGAGTTCGCGGATTTTTATAGCGGCTTGCTCTCCTTTCAATTTGAATTCTTGTTTAGCGATAGGCGAGAGCCGGTTGTACGCGTCGCCGACGCCATCCTCAAGAATTTTTTCTATTCTAACCGTCACCGGGTCGCGCGGCGAAGGAACGGTGGCGGATGGCTGGCGTTTTATCGCGGCGGGCGCATGGCTCGGCCTTTTGGCGTCGCGCTCGGCGCGCGCCGGCTCCGGTTCTCCCGTCAATTCGGCGCTCTCGGGGACTTCCTCGGTTTCAAAGGCGGGCGCCATTTCCGCCGGCTTGGTTTCCGGAGGTTTTGCCAAGGGGTTGATTTTTTGTTCGGGCAGGCCATTGATCATAGTAGCGGTAGTATAGCACCTAAATCATTTTTTTGGTATACTATAAACTATGAAATATATCGCACAGATTGAACACCAAGGGCTTCAGTGGGTGAATGTTACGCGCCAGACAGCGAAAGAGCTGGAAGAGCTGGCTAGGCGTTTTCATTTTTCGTCAGCTGATTTGGCGGAGAGCGCGCCCGCTTTTCAACGCCCGAAAACTGTCCGGCGCCCCGGAATCGCTCCAGAGTTTTTTTGCTGCCTGCGCCGGGGAAGAAACCAAAAGAGAGCTCTATTTCACCGGCACCGCCGCGCATATTCTGTTTGAGCTGTTGGACGCTATGCTGGAAGCGGTGTTTCCCATTCTTCTGCACGTCAATGAAGACATCAGCGCTGTTGATAAAAAATTGTTCGCCCGGAGCGCGGAACGCCACAGCGCCGAGGAAATTTTGCGGTTAAAAACAAACGTGGTCACTTTCCGCCGCGCCATGCAGGGCCACCGCACCGTGCTGGAGCGCCTCGTTATGTACGGCGATTCCAGTTTGAATCTTTATTCATACCAGTCATATATCAACACGCTTCGCGAGGCGGTCGGCGAAATTTGGCATATGCTGGACAGCCAGAAAGAAAGCATCAACGCTCTGCATGAAACGAACGAGTCAATTTTGTCGTCGCGGATGAATGAAGTGATGAAAACCTTAACCATAATTTCCGTAATCACTTTTCCGCTGACTTTGCTGGCCACGCTTTTTTCCATTCGCGCGAATAGCACCCCGTTTGTTGATAATCGTTTCGGTTTTTGGATTATTTTGTGGCTGATCGTTCTACTCGCCGCGCTGATGCTTTTGGATGGCTATAAGCCTATGAAATATTCTTTCCCCAAACCTTATCCCGAAGTGATTATTTAGGAAAATGCGAATTAAGCAGGAAAAGTCCCAAAACAATGGGATTTTTTTGGTTTTGGGCTAAGATATTTGACAAAAATGGCAAAAAGGTGTATAATAGTATGTTGTTCTTTTATAAATTATCAGATTATTACGGTGGAAGTGGGGGAGAAAAGCGCTTAAAACAAGCCTTTTTCCCCCTCACTTCCCAAACTTTGCCGAAAGGGGCGGCGGAGAAGATCCATGACGACGAAGTTGAGTGATTTTGCCGCGTCGTTGGTCGCGTTTCTCGTGGCCAACGCCAAAGACGACCAGACGGCACCGCCGACCTGGTTCCTGGACACCATCCTGCAAGGGGTGGAGAAGTACGTACTGCACGGTTTCGGACTGCCGGTGGAGTTCGCCGAGATCTGCCGGCAGGCCAGCGTGGCGCCCGAGGTCACGGACCCGGCGGCGAGGCTCCTGCTCCGGCTCGGCCAGGTGAACGGCCTGCGTCGAGTCGTCGCAAGCCAGGGCGTGTTCGCGGCGCGCAATGGCCTCTACGCGGAGGCCACGGAGCAACAGAATTACACCGCGGTGCAGGCCAAGAACCGGGCCGAGCGCGAGATCGCGATCTTCCTCGCCAAGGTCTACGGCCTCTGGGCCGCGTTCGTGGAAGGCGACGAGGCCAAGATCGAGCGCGCACTCGCGGCGAACATCGTGGAATACCGCGAGCTGGAGGAGGGGGTGAAGGGCACGCCCCACGAGACGCAGTGGGGGCTCGGCAACGGCCCCATCCACCTCCTGCAGGCCTACCTCTGGGCGGGGATTGAAATCCCCGCCGAGTTCTGGGACGAGCTCAGCGGGAAGATCAAGCAGGCGGCCGCGGCCATTTCGGCCTTCGCCGAGTGGGCGGAGGTGCTGGAGGTCGTCAGCCTCGTGCGGGGCGGTCAGCAGATGACCGCGATCATTCGCACGAACGGCATCGCCGCGACGTCCACGGACGCGACAGTGCTCGCTACGCTCAGGCTCATCAAGGCGCGCATCCTGCGCGCGGCGGACCAGTTCGCGACCGCGCGGGAGCACTACGCCGAAATCAAGTCGGCGCCGGACTGCCACCAGGTGGCGGCCGTCGCCGTGCGCGAGCTC